>Ga0209589_1009010_pt1 | contig 15323 bp, 7 predicted proteins | sample CowpeawhiteBW_FD_187525 | JGI IMG/M metagenome (GOLD analysis project Ga0209589, IMG submission 187525) | Root nodule microbial communities of legume samples collected from California USA - Cow pea white BW (SPAdes) (version 2) | ecosystem: Host-associated > Plants > Roots > Nodule | place: USA... | reverse complement strand
ACTAAAAATTAGCTACCTAAGTTTTGGCTACCAAAATAACTTAGTTACTAAATTGCTCTCTAATTAATTAGTGACAAATTTAGTAACCAATTATAATTTTTTATTTATATTAGTGACTATTTTAGTAACCAATAAATTTTAATTTTATAAATTGGTATCTAAATTGGTCACTATAGTGACTAACAATTTTTAGTCACTAAAATTGGTTACTAATAAGACATTTTCTTGTAGTGACCACCCTTCAACTCACATAATGTTTTATCTACACACAAAAACATGACCAGACCATAACATTATGATCACTAATCAACAAATACTCAAGAAGAAGACTGAGACCTCACATGCAACCATGAGATAGCCACATGCAAGCCACAACAAGAAGAGGCAAAAATCTAACTTACCCCAAATGAAGAAATTGATCGGTTGATCTTGATCAACTCGCCGCAAGGAGTAATCTTACAATCTATGATTTTCAAAAGGACAAACGGATGGTGAGAATACTTAGAGATAATTGAGAGAATTTTTAGAAAGAAGTTTTTATAGAGATAAAGTGTTTTTTAGTAATGAGATCTCTTTATAAAATTTCTATTTATAGTTAAGAATTTTATTATTAAAATAATAGGGTCTCATTATTTTAAACGCTACCACTCTTAAAATACAATTTTCTAGGTTCTCACATTCTTTCCAACAAAAAAAATTTTTGACCTAAAAAATTGACTTACTAGAGAATATATGTGGGTATGACTGCTTTATATCCTCCTCTAACTCCCAAGTAGAATCACCTATTATCCTATTCCAACCAACCTTGACAAGACAGATGAATTTTCCTTTGAGTTGCTTTGTCTAGTGGTCCTTTATACCAATAGGATGCACCTCCACTAAGAAATCTTCTTTGATTTGCAAATCCTCCATTTCTAGCACATGAGAAGGATCATGCACATACTTCGTTAGTTGAGAGACGTGAAACATCGAATGAAAATTACCTAACTGAGGAGGCAAAACGATCTCATAAGCCACTGGTCCAATTCTCTTTAATATCTAATATGGACCAATGAACTTAAGAGAAATTCTTCTTGAACGAATAACCCTGCTAGCATTGGTAGTTTGGGTTACCCTTAAGAAAACATAATCATAATTGATTATATTAATTACTTTATATTAAATTTGGTTATTCAAAATTATATATTTAATTGTATTTAAAATAGAGTATACTGGTAACTCTTTCGTAACCTTGCGTTTGGATAAGAAATTTTAACAATTTCAAGAAATTTAAATACATGATATTTGAATCACTTATAGTTGATTTTTTTTTCATCTCTTAAATAGTTTGTTTTAAAGAAGTAATTGAAATATCTTGAATTTCAATTTTCCTGTTTGGATAAAACAAATTAATTTCTCTTTTATAACAACATTATATTTTAAAAATATTGGTTTGACCATTGGATTGAACTAATTCTTGACCTTCAGGCTGTGTTCACTTTGGAAGATGGGTTTGATGAGTGTGAGTGGATGGATTTGAGAGTATTATGTGTGTTGTTTTTGAAGGGATTTAGAGGTGATAATGAGTGAACTTAGAAATAAAGTTTGTGAAAAATTTGACTGATGTGATAAATTAAAAAATTGTTTTAATAGATATAAAATTAAGATTATCAAGTTGCCCTTTATATAAAAAGTAGTATAAAATTATATAATTGAGTTACATTTATTTTATAAAGTTTATTTTAAATACTAAAATTGAAAATAATATAATAAACTAATAAAATAATATATTAATATATTTTGTTTGTAATATATTATAAGAAATTTTAAATAGTAATTGTGATAGCTAGTGTATGGATTAGTTCGAGGCAAGCGGATCAGATCCTCTCTCAATTTCTCTCATGGATCGGATCTAGATAAATGGGAATCAGATCCCTCTCTCACATTAGTAAAGTGGATCAGTTCCACGCTCATGGGATCAGATTCGTCTTCAGTTCACTCTCTTATGGATTGGTTCCACCTCACGAAAATCAAATCCTTTTGTTTCTTCACCAACCACGAATTCCATGGTAAAATGGTACTTACACACATATCAACTAAAATCAACTCCATTTAATAAGTGGGATTGCAAAATCACATCATCTTGCAAATCCTCACATTTTCTCGTTCTCAAATCCGCCTAAATGAATAAAGATACTATCATTGATTCCTCCTCGTCATTCTCTCGAAATAGTTAACCCCTCAAATGAACTCAACATGTCAACATGAGTTTGGAATGGTTTGTATTGACGCTCGAAAAGTTCCGAAAAATCCCTTTTGAAATATATATCGTTTTGGAATGCTAAAAAAAATTCATTCCAAAAAACACTATATGCGTTCTAGAAATTTCAGCTTGGAAATTATGATTTGGAAATTGTTGGGTGCTGGAAATAAAAGTTTTCTTGCATGCCATTATTTCTATTTGTATTCCTATACTTTCTAAAATGATTGTAATTTCATTTCTTTCTGACCTTTATATATAAGTCTTATGAAATTTTTGAAACATGATTTCTAACATAATTTTTGGTAAACACGATGGTTTGTAATAATGGGAGTCCAGAAAGAAAAAGCTCGCTCTTAATTGGGCCTTACCGGCATATTACTCCCCATATAAACACACTGAGGGCTCTTGCTCCCTACATCCTCACAGTTACTATCCTTCTACGTTGTTATTGCTGCTGCAGCTGCCACTTTCATATGTTTCGGAAATTTTTTTCAAATCACATTTCACATGAGGTACTCAGAAAAACTGATATTTGAATTTTTAACGTCATTTTTTACACATTTTAATTTTAATATTAATTAAAAAATTATTATAAAACGTGTTTCAAACATTAAAAAAATTTAATAAAATATGATTAAAAAACTAAATTCACACATATATAAAATTAGGAGACTAAATTAAAATAAAAATTCAAAAATAAACTAATTCTAATTTTTACTAAAAGTTAAAAAATTAAAAATATATTTAACCCATATATTATATACGTTTTGAAAAGTATGTTATGGAAAATTTATTTTCAAAATATATTTAATGTGGACCGTATATTTTTTTGTAAAATATTATATGTTTTTTGAGAATCTATTATAAAAATCTTATTCTAAAATGTATTTTATAGGTTTTCAAAATTTTGTTTTAAAAATTTGTGGGGTTGTTTTGGGTTGGGGAAGTAAAAGCCCACACTCAGCTCACTTTCTCTTACTCTTACTGGCAGCAGTTGATAGATTAGAACACAATAGAACCAGTGAGACATGCTTCATAGGGAGTAACCTGACTCCTCCATTCTTCTCTGCTTTCAATTCTCTCAATCTTCTTCCAAAATCTGCACACAAAGCCATTTCTTTATTTATATATCGAAAACCTTCTATCATCTATCTTTTCTTCTATGCTCCTTCAGTCATAACAGGCTATGGCTTGCACTTCCACTCTCTCTCTCTACTCTCACCCGCAGGTAACCATCTTCCTTCTGCACAGGTAACCATAACCGCTCCTTTTTTTGTTATTGAAACCTAACGCTTTCTCAGGTTCGCCTCCGCAATCAGCGTCTGCAATCGCTAGCCTTAACCTCCGTCGGCTTCGCTCAATTTGCGTCACTACTAACACTAAAATGTCGGAGAACGTGTAGAGTGCGATTCGGAAGCGTGGTTAGGGCTTCTTCAAGTGTGGAAGGAACTCGCCCGCGCGCTGCCGGTTCTCGCAGAGTCTATGGGCAGTCTCAGGTCAGCGGGCCGCTGTCCATTGCTCCGGTGAAGCAGATTGCCAACGTTGTTGGCCCCTTCGCCGTGTTGGTCGCCCTCACTTTTGGTATGGCTGTTTTTTTTGTTTTTGCTATTTTGTTATGTACTCTTTATTTGTTCACATCGTCGTCTGCATTCTAATTTATGATACATTGAAACTTTGAGTGTCAGTATTGGTACACTCTCTTCTAACGAACTACACTATGTTATTTGATACTCGAGGTTCAAAACCAGCTGTTGATAATGCCACTAATCATAATTAAGAAAGGGATTATCTTTCGAAAACTCATTCAACATTAGAACATATCAAATTCATATGTTTATCTAAGGTAATTTTATTTTTTTAACTTAGAGGGTAACATAATTTAGCCATTTTTTATACAAGGAAATGTATTTTAATATTAGATATAAATGCATAGTTATCAAACTCAGAGTTTGTTTGATAAGAATGTTACGAAAGCATATAATCATACCTAAACAACATATTATGCCATAAATTATTAAATATCCAACATTCCTATGCCATAGTGGTCAATTATCACAATTCACAAGTGATATTACCAACTTATCCCTATTCAGATGAAAAATAAGATGAAATTGGCATTTTGGGGGCCATATCTCTTCCCATGGTCACGAATTTGCTAACATGACATATTCATGATTTCGATTGAATTTATGTGAATGTACTGAAACAAGTCTGAAATTGCAAGCTATTTAACTTATCCTTGTCCATGCAAACATTGAATTTGTTTGTGTCAACTCATGAACTCAACTGGAATTATAGAAGGGTCAACTTCTAATAATATATTGTTTTACTTGTATTGCAAAGAAGTTGCAAGGTCGTATAGTAAACATTGATTGTTGAGAAGTATTTGATATGTCTGCCTGGAAATTGCATGTCCCTTCTAATGTTTTGAAGCCTATGAATATTACATACAATTTATTTTTATTTACTATCTTTCCTGTAACCCATTTCCCCTTCCCTGGACTCAAGTAAAGAAAAAAATTTCATGTGTACTTTCCTACCGAGCATCTAATTTAAGTAAATATCTGAATGTAGTCCGGTATACATTTTGAAATTTTTGAAGTATCCTTGCTTCTCAATTAATCAGTGTTTTTGTGTTATTAGTATGATTATGTTCTTTTTCTTTGTTGTTGTTGTTGTCTTTGTCTTAGTTATTAGATTTCATAATAGTGGTTGTACTAATTTGTTTTCAGCTTACAGTTATATGGAAATTAGTGGAGAAGCTTCTTCTTCCAGCTCCAAAACAATTGAAATCTTCAACTGTGGAAAGTCAACCACCTTCACAAGGACTGAAATGGTCTTTTGCTGCTGGTACAAATTTGTTATCCCAGCTTGGGGCAAAGATCGAGAGACAATCTAAACAGAAGCTCAACGAGTTTGCTCGGGAACTAAGGTCATTTCCTAGTATTGATATGTCAGGTACGCTGGCTGGATTGAAAATTTTATAAATGAGAAAGATATTTATGGTTATATGGAACACTTTTGATTCAATAATGAAGATTCTTGATAATTTTTCAAAATAACTTCATTATTTTGTCGTTTGTAGACTGGATTTGATTCATATTTTCATGAATACCAAAGTTTTTATTGGCTAATCTAGTTGATATTGGACTTTCGTCGATCTATAAGACCGTCACATCTTCCAATTGAAGTTTTGTGCCTCCTTGTTTTTTTTTTCTTTTCACACTTTTAGAAATTAATTTGTAAAATATTAATGTTTGGTAATTTAGGAAATACAAAATGATTTGATTTTCAAATCCTTTTGATTTGTATCAATCTGGAAGTATACATTTTGTGACTCGATTTTATTTCATTTTAGTTTTAATTATTTGATTGACAATTTTACTGATTTTAGTTTACCCACTTTACCACAATCTTAATAAGGATAATAAAGTAAATTGCTTATCTTTTTCTGTGTTACCTTGTTATAAAGTAAATTACTTAACTTTTTCTGGGTAACCTGTTATAAATTAAATTACCTTACTAAATTAATTTCTTTTATTGCTAATGTGTTTTTGTAAAAAGATTTAAACCATAATTTTATATTAGGATAAAAAAATATATGATTTGATTTCTAAGTCCAATTATTTCATTTCAAAACTTAGCAAATCAATATTTTAATCACTCATAAAACTAGATATTTCTTGCTTCGTTGCAGTTGACTTGATTGATTGACTATTTGTGGGTACCATAGAAATGAATGGATAAATATAAGCAAAAGTAATTGATTTATCGTACTTAAAATTTGGCAGGGCGCAACTTTGGTGATGAAGGATTATTCTTCCTTGCTGAGAGCTTGGCATTTAACCAGGTAACAACTATCCTTCATTTATCATTGCTTTCTTATTTTCTTGTATATTTATTAGTTATAGATAAGCTGCCTGTTTTGATACTGTTATTAAAAGTTTTAGTGTGATTTTACCTACTGTTGAGTCATATTGCAGAATTATTTGAGTATTCATTGCCTCATTTACGTAAATAAAGAAATCTATTGAACAGCTTAATCAATTTTAACGTCTTTGAAAGCCAAACGTAAGTGTCAATGTAACTATCATTTGTCACATGTAATCCCTTGCTTCAAAAAGGCACATTTACGCAATGGCATGAAGGAAAGCCCTATAATTCATTTTATTGTGATCTTTTTATCACATTGAATTATTAAGTATATTTCTTCCCGAAGTATATAACTTAAGTCATCATCATGGCTTAATCAATGTAATTAACGTTGAAATTTTTCAACATTTACTTTAAATAAATCCATCTGTGAGCTTTAGCTAGCTGGTCTGCATGTTATATGAAGCTCATCTGAGTGTATCTGTAAAGGTCAATAGGGCTAATACATGTTGAAAGTTGAGATACTAGTCAGTGAATCGATCTAAAAATAAACAACTTACTGTGCATGGCATGGTGTCTGTTCTTTCTGAGAATGATTTCCTAAATCACATAGTCTTGTAATTTTTCAAGGTCAAGTGTTTTTATGATTGGATGCTTTGGGTTATATATTCAGTTAGTATTAATATCTGCAAAGCCCCACTTGATGAATTTGTACAGAGGTTCTACTTTTGGTCTATGTAGTAATTATGCAAATAGCTGGAACAACATTTTTATTTTGGATGGCTATAATGCCGAATTTGTTTAGTACCATATAGCCATAGTTAAAGGAATCTTATGCAGCAACCACATTGTTTTTTGAAGGTTGTGTTGCTGAAATACTGAAATTGTGTGGTAAATACACATAGATACTACCACTCTATTTGACTATGAGGTTGTTTTGCTATTAATTGTATCTTTGCATATTTATGTATCTTATATATTTAAGTATATGTTACATTTTTTAATGTTTATGAATCTTACTCTTCATGATACAAATCACGATTCAAAATTGGTTATTTTCTGTTGTTTGGGTTTGGATTGGATTGTGTGGCCAACCTTTTAAAAAAAACTGTTGGACTGACCCGATATGATAGGTAAGGGAAAAAGTAAGGGGTTTTGAGAGTATACTATATAGTAAGAAAAATAAAATCGGAGGCAGTTAACTGGTTACCAATTAGTTGTCATCTGATTTGAGATGAAGACTTTTGTATAAGTCTATATATTGTCTTGTTAGGGAGAGTTAGGGGAGTTTTTTTTTTCTGAGTTGATGTTTGTGACAGGGAGAAACCTGTGAGAAAGGAAAACAGTTTTCCTTTGAAAGCTTTGGCTTTTGCATTGTAAAGTGAATAATACAGTGCAAAACTTTATCTCTGCTTCTTTTCTGTCTTGTTCTTTCATCACTGTTATTAGGGTTCCCAACAATATGTATAAGTATAACCCAAAAATAGATAATAAGAGTTGGTTTAAGTTCCTTGGGTCAGGTCATGCTGACTGTAGGCTTCTTCTCCTTCATTATTCAGACCAGCTGTGTTGGTATTCCAATTCCACTCTGAACCACCACTTCACAATGCCCAATGCAGCCTTTATGACCGCTATGCAAAACCTGATTTGTCACTACTAACTATTGTGGCACTGGCATGGATCTTTTTTCAATAATGCTGGATATATCTAATATCAAGTATCTATGTTACTCAGAAAAAATAAACATTATAGGAGCTCACATATCTCCTAAAAGATTCCTATTTCTTATAGAGAATTCGTGAACAGATTGGATAGACCAGATTTTCAAATAGAATTATATTTCTTTAGGATCATATACGTTATAATTAATTAATTACACTTACTTATTGTTGATAAACTGAGAAGCATATAAATTAGTAGTTTAATACTGTACAAGATTGCAGAGACTTCTATATCCATTATAATCTATATCAGCCAAATCTTGTTTATAGACAAATTAGCTGTGTGGAAGTTGGGTTTTGGTTCATAATCTCAATCTGTGATCTTTGAGCCAAATCTTGTTTGTAGTTCATAAAAAAGTAGTGTAATGAAAGATGATGCTCTTTGGTGCTCTCTCTTTAAGCACATGCTAAATATAGTTTGTTATGAAGACTGCAGAGGAAGTGAGTTTTGCTGCAAATGGAATAACTGCAGCTGGGTTGAGGGCTTTTGATGGCGTTCTTCAATCAAACATCACATTGAAGACTCTTGATCTTTCAGGAAACCTAGTTGGAGATGAAGGTGCCAAGGTCAGTCCCAAGTGTTTCTCTGAATTCAAGATTTGGGTTGATTACTGTTACAGTTTCAATTTATATAATTATTTGAAAGGTCCTTAAAACATATGTTAGGATGTTTTTATAAAAGTTGTGTGCGTTCATACACTTATGTCTGTAACACAATTTTAAATTATTAGGTGAAGTCTCGTGAATGTTTTTGTTTCTAAAATTTCCTCAGACAAGAGCCATTTGGGCTTTTAAATGTGACAGTGTACAAGCCAACACGCCTTATTGTGAAGTTCAACCTTTTTTAGTAATTGGGGTGACATCTATTGACCACTTGGTCACCGAGGCTTTGATACCATGGTCATGATAGATTATAATAATTTAGATAAAAACTCATGTATTTATTTATATTTGGGGCCCTTATTTTCCTTTAATTCATAATCTTCATATTGTTATTGTTAATATTGTTCTTTTTCTTATTATTAATAATAAAAAAATTCTCCCTACATCTTTCATGCTTCTTCAAGATTGAGCAATTATGAAAATCCTGCTCTTTGTTTTGATCAAGTGTGGTCTTATTTCTAATGAAAAAATTGTAATAAATTATTCAATTTACAGTCTTATTTCTATGTCCAAATAATTTGAAAGAAGGTAGACATGTAGGGGTAGCAGGCTAACTGCTAGACGATGCCTTTTGCTTAAATGATTCTAGACTACTTTTTCTTTGTATAAGTCATTAAAATTGTTGGCATCATTTCCTGGAGGCTTTTGTTATTGACTGGTCAATGGTTGTTTATATTACATGTTCTGTGATTATTCTTGTTATTACCATCAATCATTTCATAATCATTACTGTTGCACAATAAATTGAGTTTGATGCGTATAAATAGCATCTTTGTATTTTCTATTTTTCTTATACTTATGAGGCTGTTTTCGATCAAATATAATATTGAATATTATACGAAAAAGAACAAGTCAAATGTTTTATTGGAGCTTGGTTCACTGGTTTAGGCTACTATAGCTCCTTTGGAATAAATTGAATCTGTTGAGTGTCGTTCTTGTGGCCAGTGACGTATCCATTCAAGTGTAGATGAGGAGTACAATGGATTATTATAAAATTGACATACGTTCACAGCCGTATTTATTCACTGAATTGGTATGACACAAAGATCCTCTCTGATACTGAATTTGCTGGAATATATTCATTTCTCTTTTGCCATAAAGAACCAGGGACTAAAGATTAAGAAGCTTATGGCTTAGCTAACCATAATGGTTATTAGATTATGTTTATAGCCTATCTCTATCCTCTCTCAAACAGATAAAAGACTCTATTATTTTTGACAGTTAGTGCTGATCATCGACTCATTGTCATGCACTTATGTATAATTATTGTATTTAACTATTGACTGTCAATATCCTTGTTCATTCTTCACAGTGTTTATGTGACATATTGGTGAATAACTCTAGCATTGAGAAGCTCCAGCTAAACAGTGCTGACTTGGGTGATGAGGTTAGCTTGGTGATTCGTTTTTGTCAGAGAATGGCTACCAAATGAAACTAAGAAATGCTAACTTTGTTATGCAGGGTGCAAAAGCTATTGCTGAAATGTTGAAGAAAAATTCAAGTTTGCGGGTTCTTGAACTGAACAATAACATGATTGAATATTCTGTATGTAATTTACCTAAGCTTATTCTAAGAGCGTAGATGTGAGTGTCCAAATATTATATTTTAATATGTTTCTCGGAAATGGAGGCAGGGATTTTCAAGTCTGGCTGGAGCACTTCTTGAGAATAACAGTATACGAAATATACATCTCAAGTGAGTAAGATTGTCACATCAAGTATTCTACCCAAAATTTTGAGGAAGTAGCAGTTTAATTTATGATCTTCATGCTTTTGGGTTGCTTTGAGTAAATCTTTAAGCTCATTACTTTATTCTTTTCCTCTTTTGTGAATCCCTCCAACATTATCACTATTCAAGTGGCAATTATGGTGGTCCTTTGGGGGCTAATGCATTGGCTAAAGCACTTGAGAGCAACAAGTCATTAAGGGTACTATTCTTGTTGTCTTTTAGATATTTTGGTTCGTTAAGATATCATTAGATATTGGTAGTTACAATATCCTGTGATAGTCACAATATCAGGTGTCCATATTTTCGATAATGAGTCTTCATTATAAAAGCATTACCCTATGTGTATTTTTTGCACAAGGGGAATTAATTCTATACCTAGTTTTTGACTATTTTCACACGATGAAACCCAACATTACATTCACTCCTTTACGTTCTTGGCACAGCTTTAAGAATTCCCATTTTGGCCACTAGATCTTGTTATCTTGTCACAATTACAAAATGTTGCTGCATCCACTAGAAAAATATTTGTCACAATTACCCTCGAACTTTAATAATATATGGACAGGAACTTCATTTGCATGGAAATTCTATTGGAGATGAAGGAATCCGTTCTTTGATGGCGGGATTATCTTCACATAAAGGTTAACTTGTACTAATTTCTGATCTTGACTGTCATTTATGCTTCCACAGTTCCATTTCAGTATTACACAATTAACTAACAAGTATTTGTTCTGAAGGGAAACTTTCACTTCTAGACATTGGCAACAACTCATTAACAGCTAAAGGTGCATTCCATGTCGCTGAGTATGTTAAGAAGAGCAGAAGCCTGTTATGGTTGAATCTTTACATGAATGACATTGGCGATGAGGTATTCCGTTCCCTATTTCATATTATAAATCTTGTTGATATTGTGTCAGTGTGAGGTCATATGGTAATTACGATCCTTAAGATGTTTAACGATTATTTTTCCCCGTAACTTGTCAGTTGAAATTGCGTTCTATTCCGTCAAAATATCACGTATATGGTGCATAAACTATCAAGTATATATGAATAGTAAATTGATGTGTATAACTCAGAAATAACCATGCGTCAACCTGTATGTCCAAATTGCCTTACCTGAGAAAACATGTTTTGGTTTTCCCTTAGTATCATTCAGTAACAACTACTACAACAAAATAAATAGCTCTTCAAAGGCAGATTTTTAAGAGGACAAGGAGCTCTGATTATATATTCATTAACTGGTTGTGTATAATTGTTAGGGAGCCGGAAAAATTGCAGCTGCTTTAAAGGAAAATCGGTCAATAACAACATTGGATCTGGTAAGAAGAGATCCTGTTTTTGTTTCTTTTATGTTTGCTCATTGTACATGGCTTGTTACTTCCCCTGCTCTGGTCATTAAAAAACAAAAACCAAAAACATCGAGGCTTGTCTGAGTTTAATATTGCAGGGTGGAAATAACATTCACGCTGGTGGTGTTAATGCCGTTGCTCAAGTTTTGAAGGATAATTTAGTTATTACCACTGTAAGCCTCAAGAGTTATTTATTTTCTTTGTTCTGCTTGTCTTTTTTATACTCTAATACAGATTTTGTCTCATTCTTAGTTGGAACTTAGTTATAATCCCATTGGACCAGATGGAGCCAAGGCCTTGGCGGAAGTTCTCAAGTTTCATGGGAACGTAAAAACCCTTAAGCTTGGTTGGTGCCAGGTAACCTTTTGACCATGCACTACACTACTTGTAAATTATTTGTTATAACTCTTATTTGTGACATAGAATAACATTACAGATAGGAGCAAAAGGGGCAGAGTTCATTGCAGATGCTTTAAAATACAATACCACAATATCAATTTTGGACTTGCGAGCGAACGGACTTCGAGATGAAGTTTGTTTTCAGTTTATTTTTCTTTTTAATCTCTTTTTTTCAAACCTTTGTCAATCAATCTGAGTGTGTTATTGTTTTATGAATCAACTACTGCAGGGTGCACAGTGCCTGGCTCGCAGCTTGAAAGTGGTTAATGAAGCTTTAACCTCTCTAGATTTAGGATTCAATGAAATAAGGGTATGAATGTGTATGTTTTTGGTTCCTTAGGAAATTATATTGTCTCTAATGTTGTCTGATTCACAGGATGACGGAGCTTTTGCTATTGCTCAAGCACTCAAGTCTAATGATGATGTAGCTGTTACATCCCTTAACATTGCAAGTAACTTCCTTACAAAATTTGGGCAGGTGATGTATATTGTGCTTTTGCTATTGCCATTTAATCGTCCATTTTATTGTATTTTCACGAGTTTGAATATACTTCACGTGCAGGGTGCCTTGGCTGATGCAAGAGACCATGTCTTGGAGATGACCGAAAAGGAAATCAACATCTTCCTCTAGTAGACATTATATTCTGCAATAAATATTTTTTATAAACTAGTTTTTTTTTTTTTTTTTTTTTTTTTTTTTTTATTTTTTTTTTTTTTTTTTTTTTAATTTTAATTTTGCATATATGCTGCCGGCGATTACTGGTAGGAACTCGTCATTATCAAATTTTTGAGTTCTAACCAATTTATTGAGGGAAAGTATAGAAATTTGTTTGCAGTTTAGCCTTATGTTGTTTATCTTGAAACCGTTACAGCGGTTGGATGATATAGTTGACAACAATAGTGATAGCTTGTCGGCATAGGTATCATGTGCAGTTGGAGTTTACTTTTCCAAGCAGTAGATTTTTCCTCCGAATCATAGTTGCTAAATTACGTAGAGTTATCAAATGGAAGTTTTAGGATGACTTTTGAATTATTAATTTATTGTGTTGCTAATTTTGTTGCATACGGTAGTGTGCGTGAAGCTCAATCGAATCTTTTGTTTCCATCTCTTTTATGAACGTTGTGTACTTTGGTAATATGTGTTGGGTCGATGCTGTACTTGCATTATAAAATTGGTGCGATCAGTTAAAGACGCAAAAATAAGAAAAAAATTAAAAAGAATTGCCCCTTCCTTCTCCGAAGAAGATTGCCGTCTGGTCAGAGAATTGGACAGCAAAAGCGTAATGAATGATGGATTGGATATTTTGATTCATTCTTGATCTAATTCTTTAACTTTTCATGAAATTTGTCTAACTTCCTAATCTATTTTAAAATTATTAACCGTAGTTTCATACTCGAGCAATTTCAACATTGGTGACCATAATATGTGTTAAAATTATATTAGATTTAGTTAAAGGTTAATGATCTGATAAATTTGTTTGTATTAAGATAGGTTTTTAATAAAAAGATTTATTCGATTTTAGTGTTTGAAATATTTTTTATTGTCTATATATTTATGTTTAGTTTTTATTGTGCCAAAATGATAATGGAGTTGTTATTCTTTATTCTTTAATTTTAGTTACCACTCTAATTTTTTAACTCGTTGGTTAATTTATTTTTTCCTTCACCAGCGAATTGATTGATAAATTGGGAGATCGTAGAGGGGATGGGCATTTTGATTGATAAATTAGAGACGGAAGGACAAAAATTAATGGCAACTTCATTTCATTAAGAGTAGAATAAAAAAAAACATGTACTTAAGTAAAAATAAGAAATATTTTAATAATAAATCAATTAACAACACCAAATTTATGAATGCTTAAAACTTGAATAATAAACTTTAAAATTATTTATTTTGAATTTTTTTTAACAATGATAATATTTACTACTAATAGTATTCTGTATTTAACATCCTTCAATTTTAACAGCTTAAAATTCATAAGATATGACACTTCATTATAATGTCCAAAACAGGTAATTCAACATATAACATATATTAATATAGTCTTACAATTACAAAAAATATGACTATAAAAATATATTATCCATACACTTAAACTAAACCAACAAGCAAACCCTATACGAGACTAATCACTTACTAAAATTTCTCGAGACCTTCCACTACTCTAATGGATAACTCCGTATCTAGTAGAGGTGCCTCTACACCTGCAACTTCATTTGCTTCTACCAAAATGAATGATTATCGCAAAAGAAGAGAACACAACACAAGACAACCAAGGAAATAGACAAATAGGGTAAGCTAGTGTACAAAAGAAATATTCATACATATATTTATATCATACTAATACCATACAAACATGGTATATAACATATCTGTATCTATAATTCACACCAACACTTGATACTAGACTCAATTATCTAGATCATGCGCTTGATATAGAATTCTAAGGAAATATGCACCTGTGATGGTTTTTAAACTTTGCAGAGTTTTAGACAAAAGGGGTTATCACCCAACTACTCACAAGGTTAATCCCATTATGCCTTAAGCCCAATATGTCCTAAGACTAGGATCTCTTGCCACTCTTACCACATAATACATTGTACCCTATATGAGTATGAACGATTATCAAAATATTTTCCTATCTAGACATCTCCTATATCAAGACATACACTAAAACACCATCACCAAGAATTTTCCTTGAAACTCTTTAAACATCACCACCTCATGTGCTCACACATCCAGGGGCGGAGCATAGTTGAGGCAGGGAGGGGCCACGGCCCCTCCAAACTTTTTCATTCTTTCAATTTTTTAATCTTTTTTTAAATTATATATGCTTTAAATTTGTTAATTATTTATTTTTAAATTTTTTTAGATGCATATCTTTTTAAATTAGATAATAGTATATTGAAAAGTTAATAAAAATAAAATTAGGTATTTTTTATTTCTATTATAGAGTATAACATTTAATATTAATAAATTAATAAATTATAAAATATAAAATCAAATATAATAAAGAAAATAAATTATTAAGATAATTTTTATTTTTTATTCTAATTGTCTTTTTAGTTTTTCACATATTGTATTTATCTCTCATTTTTACCTAATTTCATTTTGTTATGTTGTGAAGAAACAAAAAAAAGTTAAGAAAAAATTTATTATCTATGTCCTCATTTTTTCTATCTTCTCCTTCCATTCTTAAAAAAGAAAAAAAGTAATTTTCTCCGGTCTCACTTGGTACTGAAATACGTTTAATATTTACCACTATCTTTTTATCTCAGGACCCTTTTGTGTGTGTGTGTGTATATGTATATATATATATATATATATATATATATATATATATATAT
>Ga0209589_1009009_pt1 | contig 15323 bp, 10 predicted proteins | sample CowpeawhiteBW_FD_187525 | JGI IMG/M metagenome (GOLD analysis project Ga0209589, IMG submission 187525) | Root nodule microbial communities of legume samples collected from California USA - Cow pea white BW (SPAdes) (version 2) | ecosystem: Host-associated > Plants > Roots > Nodule | place: USA... | reverse complement strand
ACATAATAAAACTCGTGGAGAAGACCAATCTTTCTCCGTGCGTTGTTTAACAAACATCTAATAAAAGAAACACTTTCGTTACCCTACATCCGTTTTGAGGCGGACGTGAACAAAATGGTAAACTAACACTCACTCATACTAATAGTTAAAAATAAATTAAATTGCACCATTTGTTAGAAAGAAATAACAATATTTATATTATTATCTTATTCATATTTAATTAGCATAATGAAGAAACGTAAAAAAAAAAACCTCTTAAATTATTAAGAGTTAAGGGTAATATATATTTAAATATTTGTATTTTAAAAATATCTGAATTTAATTATTTGATCAATTATGTGATGGTAAAAAGATATTACTAAATGTTAACTTTATAAATAATAATAACTAATATCGGATATTTAGTTAAATAGTTCATTCTATAATTTTTATTATAAAAAATGTCACTAAATATTAAATTTAGAAATAAACGGACTAAAATTTAATATTTTTAAACGTTAAAAAGACTAAACTCATCGATAAAAAAAACTATTATAAAAATGGTACAATAAATTAGAACATACATTTCCCAGTTATCAATAATATTTTAGATTATACATCTGAAAAAGTGGTTAATGCTTAGAAACACAAATTCATATAGAATGTTGGCTTACCATGGATTGAAATCAACTCATGAGTTCAATTTTTGATGAATCGAAAATTTTGTCATTACTATAGATGTGTAAGTTGACTTATTAACAAATATTTGACTTTTATAATTTATTTTATATATTTATTATAAAAATAAAAATAAAATATTAAAATATCAACACGTATAATTTGATAAACAAATAAATCAAATATTTAAATTATTCAAATATCATTAAACAACATTCTAATATTTAAAAGTATTAAATTATAAACCTATATAATTATAAATAATAAATAATTATAATAAAAAAATTGTAAAAAATTAATAATATTGTTGTTTATAGATTCTAGGTGAATTCACCTTCAATCCAAAATTTATTTAACTTGTAGATCAAGTGAGACTGGTTTAGTTTAATCCAATTTTAAGAAAAAAATATGTTTCTCAACTCAATCCAGCCTGAACATCTAGTTAACCAGGATTAATCAGAGTGGAAACCCATCATCTCTTGAATGACACCCGAGATAGTAGGAATGTTGTACTTCATTCTAATGCGGCCCACATGCCTTTCTTGAATTTCCATTTTCCACTAATCCCTCATTAGAAAGTTCAATTCTGGAAAATTGAACTACTCATTTCCCCAAAATTCCATTAAATTTGTCTTTTTAGAATAAATGTTTCTAGTACCTGTCATATTTGCTTTTAATCTCTTGACAAAATATCTCATTTTAAACCTCCTTCATTTATGAAAAGAAGTGTCTATAATATCTTGTAAATGAGAAGTCAAATGGGAACTGGTCTCTGACCTAACTGAAATACCAAGAGAAATTAATCAGCCAACCAAACCTTTTGCTAAAAGCCTCATCCCACCCAAACCAGCACAACACTAAGTGCAATTGGGAAAGTTCGACCCTACCATCTTTAAAATAACACCTCCCCATCCTGTAAGCCCATTCCCATACCCTGGATAAAAAGTTGAAAAAGAAAGGGGGAGGATAAAAGCATGGCTCACATAAAAGTCTAGCAGAATGCTAAATACTATACTAACGAAAAAATAAATTCAGCTAAAAGTGCCCTAAATTTTTGGCCGACCATACATGTGTAATGAAAAAAATCTTCGAAAACAAATATCAAATTTTAAAAAAGTTACAGACATTGCTTTATGGACCAACGGAACTGGTAAAGTAGCTGGGCATTTTATGAAGCATAACTCGAATGGGAGGTGAAAGATCATTCAGCAAAACTTGGAATCGTTACCTTATATCACAATCTGAAGGAAATTGATAGGAGGTTAAAATTAGTAATAGAACAGTATTGTTTTTCAAACTGGATTTTGATGCTCCAAGGTAGTATGACGGGACTCCAATTCATGTGACAGCCATAAAGGAATTAGACCAGGAGTATGATGTGAGGCAACATTAAGTCTATGGCAACCCAACTAGAATTTGATATGATGGAATCCTTTAGTCTGTCACCGAGGAACTGCAAAGTCTAGGACAAATCAACGAAAAATATGGATTACAATCAGCAGGAGGGAGTAAAATCTAGGGAATTAAGTTTGAAGGAACTTTCATTTTTCTTCCCAGTAGACAAGACGAAGAAAGAAGTTTCAACATGAAAGAATAAGGACGGAAATATCTAACTCGAGAGAAAATGACCATAATAATCTATTATATCCTCGGTCAAAAATCTAACAGCACAAACCATTGCTCTTCTTGACATCATCAACTTCAAAATTTAAATTTAATGTTACAACTATAATGAAATCACGAGATATTTTTGTTATTCACGTATAAGCAGTCCCAGATTAATTTCTGACAATTTTCTGTTCTCAAACTAGTTTCACTTCTCACTGAGGGCTAAATTGGTAGTTAAATAAAATGCCATTATAGCATTAAAGTGGGATCTGTAAAGAGGGAAAATAATTGGACAGGTCATGGCACTTTAACTAGGAACCAACATAAAATAGATTAAATGACTAAATACACTATTTGATCCCTAAAAGATATATATGCAACTGAAACAACATTTTGACATCCTGAAAAAAGCTTGCATCATCATATTGTTAATCCTTCCAAAACCATTTAAGAAAATTCAGGAAAGAGTAATTATAAGCATGTTGGCCATCTATTTTCAGGCAATGACGAAGCTCAACTATAAAATCTGCATTAGGAGAGAATTACAATACAATTGACAAAAAAATTAAATGTTTGAAGTTCTTTTCCCATCCTATGGTGAGACAGAGAGAAAACTTATGATTTTCTCTTTTTCATTTTTTCTTTCATCTTGAATGGATCCAGCTGACCTGTCACAATGTTTTTTCAAGTCCTAATGCAACAAAGTAAAAGAAGTTGTCAGGATGTGCATAAAGAAGACAAAGGTAATTACCACACTAGGTACCCATCTCATAGTGATACTACCACTAAAGAGGTATTTCGTATGTTCTTATTTTTACACCAGCATGTCAAATCATCTAGAATCTTGTACCCTCACATTTATAATGTCAATAAAGGAAACGTAGGATATTCTGATAGCTAAGAACTCCTTCTTGATATGTTACCATAAATGTTTTATAGCAAGGATGGTACTCTATAATTTCAAAGACACTCACATTGTTTTGGAATGCCAAGTTACCAAGAACCCATATACTCACCGCGCGTCAGCTCACCAAAATTGAACCCGTACCACAATCAACTTCATATTTATGAATATGTAAATGGGACTAGTTTTCTGGAGAAATACTATTTGGAAATTAATAATATTACCCTGAACAATTGATTATAATTATCCAGCACGGCAGAACAGTAGCAATCCCTCATTTTCAAAACACTATCACACCGTCAACAATCATCAGGATTACAAAATTGTGATATTGTGATATTTCATTCCGTTTCTCGAAAATTGTGATATTTTCACACCAACTTTCTCTTATTCAACGTCTGATACGCAAAGTGATGAATCGATGGAATCTGAAATCCCATGACCATGCCTCGTTCCATACTTCTAAATTATAATCAAAGGCAGAGCTTGAAATAGAGGTGTGAAACGGGAACGGTGATTCCAAAGTCCATGCAATGAGATTTAATTTCATTTTTCCACACATATTCCTTTGTTTTTAAGACTTACAATTATCACTTTCAACAAAATTCTTCTTCACAAATTGCGATTATATTCTGAACCTGTACAAAACATAATCTAATGGACGCGTACTAGAACATAATTATCACCCGAAAACATCGCTGTTAGCTACAAGCATAATCCAAAACAGATAATACAAAACCTATTGTATCATTATCGAGTCAATTACGAGTAATAGAAGGCGTAGTGCACTTAAGAAGAAGCATAGAAGTAGTACCTCGAGAAAGCAAGCTCCAGCAGGAGGAATCGAAGGCGATATTGGACGTGAGCCTAGCGTTCGCGATAGCACTGTGAAGAGGCATCAACGACTCAACGCTTCTCACAACCGACAAAACCCTATCAAACGCGAAATTCATCCACAATGTCAAGCGCAAAAGGCAATGCAGGTCAATAAGAATAATTGAATGAAGCGTGCTGTACCTTGAAGCTCGAGGGATGCGTGTTACGGAAGACGAAGAGAACACAAACGGCGTCGTTGAGCTCTGGACGAAGCTTCTGGAACGATTAGCGAAGGATCTTGACGCGACCCTCACCGCGGAAGCCATTATGTTAGAACCCCGCGTAACCGGAAGTTGTACTAAAACCCTACACTACTATCACTTACTCTGTCTTGTTTTTTTTCATTGTTATTGGGCCGGCCCAACACAAGTTATGCGGCCCAACACGAGTTACGCGGCCCAATACAAGCGCCGTACCAAACCTATCTCCCTTATTCCGAGGTTGTTTCTGAACGCAGTTGTGTGGTGTGCGGCGAAGCAAGAGTGTGAGAATGGCGGAAGAAGCAGTTCTGGGGTACCTAGAGAAGAACGAGGAAATTACAGACTCGGGTGAGTTCGCAGCTGAACGCGGCATTGACCATAACGAGATAGTGAACGTGATTAAGAGCCTGCACGGTTTCAGATACGTGGATGCGCAAGACATTAAGAGAGAGGCTTGGGTGCTAACTGATGAGGGTAAAACCTATGCTACCGTGGGATCACCGGAAGTTCAACTCTTTCTGGCCATTCCGCCGGAGGGTATCTCTAAAGAAGACCTTCAGGTTATTTATATGTCTGTTCACTCTCCTTTCTGTAAATTTATAGGTTTTGTTAATCGATTTTTTTCTTTTGCTGGTTGTAGAAAAAGTTGGATCCTTCGCTCTTCAAGATAGCTTGTGCCCAGGCTGCAAAGAACAAATGGGTGGATATGGGAAAACAATTGATTTCTAGAAAGGTACGTTGGGTCTCTTTTTTAAGACATTAACATTTTTGTAAGCAAAATTGGGTTTTACGTACTTCATTTGGACTAGGTTATTAGATAGATGGAATGAGTCTCTCTTTATTGTGTGAGTACATTTGCTATAGGTTGCAGAGTGTGTGTGTGTGCGCGCTTATTTTCATTATTTCTGTTCTGCAATTCTAGTTTTAGAATTTCTATACTTCGTTTTTTGTGCATTTGCCTGTAGTAGAAATATAGCACTTTTTGTGGGGATGACTTCATGATTTACTGAGTATTTTAGAGAAATCTGTTTCTTGCCGCAGGTTCAACATGTGGATGACAAGGTCAAAGATCTTCTTATCCAAATACAACAAGGGCGGGTATGTGTACTAATATGAATCTGTTTTACTGTAAACTTTTTAATTACTTTCATAGGAAGAAATTTGAAGAACTTAGATCTTTTCTGGGTGGAGAGAGGGTTGTCTCTAAGTTCTATTCATTAAGGAATTGTAGGAACTTTCATGAAATTGAGGAGGTGAAATGTTGTGATGTTCGAGATATGTTAAATCATTAATTGGGTAGACGACAAGGGAAATGTCTTTTGTTGGTATCCACCATTTTATAAATGAAGTTCTTTTGGCTATATGCACTCAAGGTAGGACTTCGGTGTGGATTAATACTTTGGGGGAAATGGCAAGGTTTTACAGAGCAGCATACTCAACTCAACATATGAGACTGTTACAGGAAGTGGAAAGGGGGGATTTATTTTGAACGATTATTGTTGTTGAAATTCTTTGCTTCCTCCTTTTAGAGTTTTTAAGAGAATCTTATAGTTTTCTTCAGCAGTTTTCCGTGTGAAATTGTCATGTCTGATTAGAAATTTGACCATATGTTGCAAATGCAGAACATTGGTTCAGATGAGATCAAAGCACTCAAAGCAAGAAAGCTCATTGTCCCACAGTAATAATACTTTTTCTTGGTTGTGTTCAAGAGTCCTTTAGATATACTGAATGTGCTGTAAAAGATTTAAATATTCTTTCATTATTAAAGTTCTTCTTGGTGTCTTGTGATCTAGAACGTGGAAGGGTTACTCCTTGAAAAAAGGTCCAAATTATGCGCCCAAAAGAAAGAAGGTCGTCACTGACCTGACTCGTGATAATTTTCAGAGGTATTTTTTTTCTTAAACTACTTATAACCTCCGCCTTCATTATTTTCAGAGATCTACTTTGTGCAAGACATTATTTGCATATCTTATGAACTGAATTTTTTTTTTTTGTTAGTGGTGAGTGGAAGGAACTCGAGTTTAAGGAGTACAATTATAGTGCTAAAGGTCAGCCTCTTGAGGGTGGCAATCTTCACCCATTGCTGAAGGCAAGGAGATATACCCTGTTCTCATTTCTTTCCCCAACTTTATTTGAAATTTGGATTGAACTAATATTTAAATTGTAAATGTTATAGAAATTTTGCTCACACGAAAAATATTTATATTCTGCAAAACAAACAAGAATATAGTGTATTTTTACATATTTAAATTTTCAATTTGACACTCACAAATTTTAACTTATTTATTTTATAATGGAGGCGATCTCTTCCTGTGTTGGGTTATTTACCTGTCCCTGGCCCCAAAAATTGAGGATGATTGTGCTTGGCTATTATTTTGGCACCGTAAAACTTTGGCAAATCTGTATGATGCAGACAGACAATTTCGTTATGTCATTTCAGCTTTTTATAGAGCACAATGACAATGGTTAATCTATTTAGTGGGTCTCACCTAGAGGGAGAAGACTTTTGTTATTAATAATGGCGGTTCTATGCCCAAAAAAAAAAACTTTTCACAATATTTAATGTGTTTAATACTTTTGATTCTCTGTTTTCAGGTACGATCTCAGTTGAAACAAATTTTCCTCTGCATGGGGTGAGTTCTATCATTGTTATTTAGAAGTACGATGTTTTTTGTGGTAAATATTCAGTTCAAATTAAAAGTTCAACAGTTTTTAATCTTAATTTTTCGTACTTCAGGTTTGAGGAGATGCCAACAAATAATTTTGTTGAGAGCAGGTAATTGTTGTTTCAAAAAATTTATATCAAGCTCCTTGTATCTGTCATCAAGTTTTCTATGTACCCTTTCAACTAAAACAAAATATGTGGTTTTAACTGAGGTTTTCTAGCAAGCAGGTGAAACAAATGTTCAAAGTGTTTGCAGGCAGGTGCCTTTTTAGCAAATCTTCAGTATAACTGAGAATCAGAGAAATGTCCTAGACTTTGGATATTGCAACCGTTAAGATTTTAATTCAGAAACCAAAATTTCCCCCTTCCAAAAATGAGAGAAAAATGTAGCTTTGATTTTATTTTTTTGGAGTATTCAAAGATGATATTATCTTCTGTAAACTGTTTTATTGGACCTTTGAATGACATCAAAGTAACTAGTGGAGCTATTTTTCTTTTGTTATGATAGAGAAATGACTTGGAGACCTGGAGAAGAAACTCTTGTTCTATATGGTGAACAATGCATTACAACATCATGAAAGAAGTTTCATTTAAAAAATATATATTTTCTAAATCTAGATTCATATTGTTAATCTGCGCCCCCTTGATTCTTGCTTATATGTGTTATGTAGATAATGGACTTTATCATAAAGTATTAAATCTAACAGGTTATAACGTTATAAGTTTGCTCTCATCATAAGTTTTATATCTGAATGAAAATCTGCAGCTTCTGGAACTTTGATGCCCTGTTCCAGCCCCAACAACACCCTGCTCGTGATTCACATGATACGTTCTTTTTGGAAAGTTAGTAAAACCTTTCTTGTTTTCATCATGCTAATATCGTCTCATCTGTTTCTATTCTGAGAACCTGAAACACATATCTGCAGCTCCTTCAACAACAAAGGAATTGCCAGACGATTATGTTCTGAGAGTGAAGCAAGTTCATGAAGCTGGTGGTTATGGGTCTAGAGGGTATGACTTTGACCGAACTCAGCACTTATAGCATTGGCTATTTACTATCAATAGAGGGATATGCTTTCTGTAAAACCTTGTAATTTCTTTCTTGGTAGATATGCATATGACTGGAAGAGAGAGGAAGCAAATAAAAACCTCCTGCGAACCCATACAACTGCTGTTTCCTCCAGGATGCTTTACCAACTAGCACAGGTACCCGTCTGAATTTGCTGGTCTCATGTGCTTCTGGGTACATATTATTACATGGTGTTTAGTGCAGTTCAGGCCTCCTACTATTCTTCCTGATGATTTTAGATGAAATTTCTTAATAATGTCAACATATTTGTTTCAGCTGAACTAAGTTATGACACGTACTAAGTTTCTAGCTCTAAATTGTAGCTTGCATGATTCCTTAGTTTGCTCTGCATTTTGATATCTATGCAGAAACCATTTGCTCCAAAAAAATATTTCTCTATCGATCGTGTATTCAGAAATGAAGCAGTTGATCGGACACATCTTGCGGAGTTCCACCAAATAGAAGGTGCTACCCAGTTACTGGCACTTTGATTTTAACTCTTTGGAAATTGTTCATGTCACAAACGAAATGAGATCGCCTTTGATGGTCCTATTTTTATGCATGTCACATTTTTATGTTTTAATTCAGGTCTTGTATGTGATCGGGGACTCACTCTGTCCGACTTAATAGGAGTCCTACATGATTTTTTCTCACGCTTAGGTAATGTTCTCCTCTACTGAAAAAAGATTCAGATGTTGAGTGTAACTGCCAATGTTAATGAACGAGTGAAGGCTTTAGTAGTAAGTACGATTATTCTTGTTATTGAGCTTAGGCATGACCAAGCTGAAGTTCAAACCAGCTTACAATCCATACACTGAACCTAGCATGGAGATCTTTAGGTGAGCCTTTCTGTAATGATTACTTGGCATGTCCTTGTCTGATTTTGGATTCCTGAGATAACTTATTGATCAAGTACTTTTAACAGTTATCATGAAGGTTTTAAAAAATGGGTAGAGGTGGGAAACTCCGGCATGTTCAGGCCTGAAATGTTGCAGCCGATGGGACTTCCTGAAGATGTTCAAGTTATTGCGTGGGGGCTTTCCCTTGAAAGGTGAGAAGAGCCATACAACACTATAACCATTACCGAGAATAAAAAAAAATTAATTTCTGAAATTTAAATTTTTCATTATAATATTACTTCACAAAATTACAAATGACAGAGCTTAAAAAATGTAGTGCGACATGTTGATTTAAATTGTTTTACCTGGAAACAGGCCAACGATGATACTATACGGGATCGATAACATCAGAGATCTCTTCGGACACAAGGTATTTTTAGGGGATAAATGCAATCTGGTTATTTCTGTCTATGTAGTTTAAATTAAATATTTTTTAAACGTAGATAGTGATTTTTTTTTTTTGTTTTCGCAGGTGGATCTTGGGCTCATAAAGAAAAATCCTATATGTCGTCTTGGAATTGATTAAAGTGATTCATGTGTATCTCTTGTATTTCTTATGAGTTATAAATTACAGTTTATTTTTCCTCTTAGATTAAACACTACCTGTAGATTATTAGTTCAATTTTGTATGAAGAATTTTGATACGGGAGAAAGTTCGGCTTTTGTGTTTATTTTTTCTCGTGTTCTGAAAAATAATTGACGGAAAAGTTACTAAATTTCAGTTTCTTGTAGTTGTGATTTTACGATAAAGTTATTACATTGCAAGGACAAAAGGTGTCTCTGCAAGAGGTTTGCTTGTGTTTATTTTCCAATGGACATATCGTTGAATAAAAGTTGTTTTTTTACGAGTAAATTTTCAATAAATATTAGTTTCTTTGGAACACGTCGTAAAGGATAAGAACCTGAAATTATGTAGAATAAAATTGGAAATAGAATGAATTTAATAATTTTTCAGTCATTTTTTGTGTAAAAGCATATACGATATACCTCAAACCATCCTAATTATTAACATTTTTCTGCGCTCAAAGTCTAAACAGTTATCATGTCATAAGTTAAGAGATAGTTACTATACAGCTTTAATTTCCAAAATTCAACAACCATTCTATTTTCTGCAGAGTCATCAATTTTTTTTATGCCTGGGGTGTAGAAATATCTTCGGTAACAGCAGATTCAAATTTTCTGCGCTTTCCAATTAAGTCCTTGACCATTTTGTGGAATTCTTCATCAGTGCACGCCAACATGTATCTCAGCTTAATATTAATATGGTTCTCCACTAGAACCTTGTGCCTTGGGATGATTCGACCCTCGAGAGAATAACTGAAAAACCTGACAATGGCAAGGGCGACAAAAAAAAAAGAGTAAGAATCAAACACGATATTTTCAAATAATCTACTTTAGGTTAAAATATAATCATGCGATACCTTGGAAACTCAATGACATCTTCCAAAGGCCTGATCATGGATTTTCGCAAATAAATATACTTGGGACGAAGGACATCTGGATTGTATCTTAGCAGCAACGGGAAATCAGTAATCATCTCACCCAATTGCCGAAGACGTATGCCAAGAGATAAAAAATATTTTACATTCACATCAAGCTTATGTACTATATTGCATCCCAAGAGCTCAGGTCCAAGAGCCACAACCTTGCCAATATCTTTCTCCGTGACTCCAGCTTTGGTCATCAAGAATATGACCTATACAATATTCACATTTCAGCAACAGATTCAATTAATGCTTCTAGATGAACCAAACATTTCAATATGGTGATTAACTTATTATGTCCATGCAGCAATGTCTTTTCCATGAAGGAACATGGTTGCAGAAGAAAAGAACACACCACTGGTCTAATTTTCTTGTAGAGGCTGTAAGTGAGTAGAGGTGGAAACTTCACAAGCATGTTGCCAATCCCTTCATTGTGAACCCCTATGTCCTCAAAAAATTTTACCTAGACAGTAAAATAACAAATGTCTCGTTATCTTCAAGAAACAACACAAAAATCATTGGAAACTTTATTTTTTAATCTACTATACTTCTAATGTGTAAGAGAATACAATAACAACAAGATCTCGTGAGCTGAAGGAGTGAAAATAATGACAACAAAAACTAATCCTAGGTATAAAGTAGCACTACTAAAATCACAGAAACAAATAAAAGAGTGTTTGCATACCTTTGGCACAATAGTCTTCTCCAAGTCAGCACAAAAGACCATTGGTTTAATGATAAGCATCCTCTTCATGCCATCTCGAGTGATCCCATAATAATACAGATACTTTACAAGAGGCTTCCAATGTTCCTCAATACTGCACGCCATTAATTGTGGCCTAAATGCAAGCAATTTGCCAACATCCTCAAGTTGAAGCCCAAATTCTTTTAAGTAATTAACCTGAAAATACATTAGCAGCTTCCCACTTTATGTATATCTATATATCAAACAACCATCATCTTGCACATCAAAGTAAAATTTATACATAAAACTTTAAACTTCCTTTGTGTTTGATTTGGATAATACTAAAACTAAAATTAACAAAGCATGAAAGAAGACAGTGAGGATGCATTGCAAGACAGCTTTATTACTTTACAGTATGCTAAAATCTAATGTACCTTTTCATTCATTTCTTCCAGAGAATAGTAACCAAGCACTCTAGGAAAATCAAAAACCATTGTCCCAAAATCCTTCTCATTTAAACCCATATCTAGGAAGAAATGTGTACGAGTCTTCACTTCTTCTAAGCTGTAAGACAATAACTGAGGACAACGACTAATGACATAACCCATCCACTCCCTCCTTACTCCATTGGACTCCAAATACTGAACAATCTCATCCAGCTCCTCATGTCTGCGTTGCAAAATATCATCTCCAGCCTTCAACATTACAACACCAAGAAACTCACCTTTCACACGTACCGATTTCAACCACATGACAAAACTTCTTATGGACTCAGGTTTTCCTCTTGACTTCAAAATGATCTTCGCTATCCGGGGATACGACAGTGCATTGTGCTTCAACCATCTGCACAATCAACAAACAAGCATTTGAATTTGAAATCTCACACTGAAAACACTCGTAAGAAAAAACTAATAAGGATGATCATCCACAAGGTTTTAAAAAACAATCCTTGCCAGCAAGTTAGCATCAAGGATTTTTGTAGTAACTACAATCGTATCACCATTGCAATTGCAGCCACATTGGCCATCGGGACAGCATTGTCACCCCATTTAGTTTCACACAGACAACAGAACAAACAGCTTACCAACAACTTGTCAACCTCGGTCCTTACCTAATAAGTGGCACAACTTTAGACTCATCAATAACAGTTTTGGCGCGTAAATTGAAGGAGGAGTTTGAAAACCCAGGCAATCTTTTCAAGTTAGCAGCTTCAATCATGATGTGATCCAGAAAGCCGGATAACCTGCCAGTCAAATTGGTAGTGTAGGTGATTCCAAACTTTCCCTTCCGCATGGCTTCTTTGAAAACCTCTTCAGTGACCTTTCTTCGAATCTCGAGAGCGCGCAAAATCATCTCCTCCTCCTCCTCTTCCTTCTCATGTTTATCATCAGGGTCAGCACCTGATTGAAAGAGGGTGCGGATAGGGGGCAGAGAAGAACCCACATCGGGGTCGCTGGGAGATTGAGCGTAGATGGAACCGGGAAACTGAGGGGTCCTTTTTCTGACGAGGGAAAGCTCCAAAACCTTCACTTTCTCATCGTGGGGCATTGGGTCTAGAAGCTCGCTTGGTTTGGGAATGGAAGTGGAAATGGGTACCCCATCTTTGAGAGCGAGATGCTGAAGGAGATAGGCGGTGGATTTGGAATTGTGCTTCCGGAGAATGGAGTGATGCTCCTTTGGTTTTTGGCAATTGAAAATGGTGCATGTTGTTGTTGTTGGGTTGTGCAGTGGAAACGAGGAGCAGGGAAAGTAGGGGTTGTATTTTTGAGAAGAAACAAACATCTATTGTTTTTTCTTCTTATACGCTCGATCCAGCACGAAAGAACTCAACGTGAAGATGGAGGTGCAATCAACAATGGATAAGAGGTAACAGATATCACTCTACTTTGGTTACAAGCACTGCTTAATGAAGGACACTGACTGAGCTTTTTGTCAAAAAATATCCCTTTTTTTTAAGAACATCGTTCTGTTTCAAAAAAAAAAAAGATAGATAAAAAGGTCCCACCGAGATTTGAACTCGGGTTACTGGATTCAGAGTCCAATGTCCTAACCACTAGACCATGGGACCTCGCTGATAACTTGTATTATTCATTTTTATTTATAAACTATATATAGGTTTTAAGCTTAAAGCGAGATTTAATTCTTCACTCTTTATTAATGTACTAATTTTAGTTTTTTTTTTTAATTTAAGTTTTTATTTACATTTTTTATTCTGTCAAAAAATATTTAAACATAAATGTTACTCCGAGTATAAATTTTATTCAATATAAATAAAAGAGGTTAATAATAAAAAATAAATGATTGAATATGTATTTTCTTTCTCTTAACACTCTAAAAATTAAAATTAGTTATTTTTAAAATTTTATCCAATTTAATCTACAAATTTTAAAAATATTATTATTTAACACATTCTTTAACTAGGTTTAAAATAATGAGATCCTATTATTATTATTATTATTTTAATAATAAACTGCTTATATATAAATAGAAATTTCATAAAAGGATTTCATTATTTAGAAAACATTATCTCTCTAAAATTTCGTCCTCTAAATTTTCTCTGACTTATCTCTAAAATATCTTACCATTCTCTCATCCTTTTTTCAAATCAGAGACCGCCAGAGTGATCACTACGGCGAGATCTCCAAGTTTGTCCGATAAGAACCTTGAATTGAGTAAGTTATAATTCTGTTCTTTTCTCGGTCTTTTCTTGAAAACCTTGCATGTGTTGTAATCTGTATCGCATGTGAGGTTTGCGTATCTTGTAAGAATTCTTTGTGAGTATCGGCAATGAATGTATTTGTGTATAATTAGAATTGATTGTTTGAAGTATGATGGAATGTGAATTGTTTGATGTTTGGTATAAGTGAAATTATGATTGCATTGTGTGAATTGAGGTTGAATTGGAAAATGAACACTTGAATCATGGCTCTAATTGGTATCGTCTCACTTTGCTTAAAAACCATTTTAAAAACTAGACAACACTGCCATGAAGATGCCAATTTGGGTTATGAAATTAAGTGAAACATCTCCCAATGAAAACCAGAATATGTGTGGTGTGAGGTTGAGCCTCAAAATTCAAGGCTGAGCCTTGAAAAATGCGAGAGGATCAGCGTCGAGCGCCAACCCAGCGGTGCCTGGCGCTGAAAAATGCGAGAAGAATGAGGTTGAGCGCCAGCCGAGTGGTGCCCCAGCACTGGGACCCCTGCAGGTCTAGAACAAAATTTTAATGCTAAGGCTGAGTGTTGAAATTTGAGGCTAAGCGCTGGCTGCCAGATTTCATGTGTTTGCTATTTTGATATGTTTCATTACATTAACTGATCTGAAATGAATTATTTTGATTGTCTTTGTATGCTTTGAGTGAGATTGGGTGAATATGGACCTGTTGTATGTGAATTATGGAGGAATTTCATGGAGAAATTCTAAGTGTGGATGAGGTAGGGTATGCAAAGACATAAGGACTCAGTTTTGGTTGGTATCTTGACTCCAATAACCATTAAGACTCATATAGAGTATAATGAGTTATGTCGTGAGGAGTAGCAGGAGGTCTTAGCCATTGGACTCGATCAAGTCTTTGGCGCGAAGGAGACTTACCTGGTGTGATGATTGGGTGATAACCCCTTGAGGCCAAACTTTGCAGAGTTTGGGAATCATACTTCGATGTTAATTGCATATATCCGAATAATTGAGTCTAGAGTTGAATGGCGTGGGAGTATTGAAATGTTCCTGTGTGAATTTGTGATAATTGATTGTTATTATGCTCTTACTCTAATGTAATCCAGAGATCTTGTAGATAAGTGTGTTTTGTAGTAAGTGGTTAGAATTTACCTTCCCTTTCTTCTAGAGGTTTTGTACATATAGTATTGTCATTACTTAGTTTTAGATGACTATATAAGATTATACTTAACTTCTATGCTATCTGCTCTGGGTTATCACTATATAATGTTTTATTTAGTAGTTTAAAAGCTATTAAATGATATGTCACGTTTCAAAAATCAAATAAACTTAATAAAATTTAATTAAAATAACTAAATTAATATATTTTTAAATATAAAAATTAAATTAGTATAAAATTTTAAATAATTTCATATTCCACATAAAGGTAAGAGAACAAATGATTTAGCCCAAAAATAAAATATCAACCAAGACATTAATATATTTTAACCAAAAGTGACCTTTTAATCTAAAAATCAAGAATTTGACTTTATTCTTAAAAATAACATACAATTTTATATATATATATATATATATATATATATATATATATATATATATATAT
>Ga0209589_1009003_pt1 | contig 15330 bp, 8 predicted proteins | sample CowpeawhiteBW_FD_187525 | JGI IMG/M metagenome (GOLD analysis project Ga0209589, IMG submission 187525) | Root nodule microbial communities of legume samples collected from California USA - Cow pea white BW (SPAdes) (version 2) | ecosystem: Host-associated > Plants > Roots > Nodule | place: USA... | reverse complement strand
ATGGGTCTTTATTCTTATATAGTGCTCCACTTTCTCATTTCTAGCCAATGTGGGACTTAGAATCACACTTGGATTCCTAACAATCTCCCCCTCAAGGGTGAGTCCCTTCAACCACATTGGTACACTCTCCCTCCAGCGAAAGCATCCCCAACCACGAGTACTTCTTTTCTGCCCTTTTCTGTTGTGCCGTTCTTCTTAACGGGACACGCTTACCTGACCCTTTTGTCATGAAGACTTTCGATACTAGGACCATACTGCACTCGTCTGAGCCGGTTTTAACCATCGGCTCTGATACCACTTGTTAGGAAATCACGCACTAAAAATAATAATCTCTTCAAGCGGAAGCACACCCACAAATAAGAGCAGAAAAATAAATAAAAGCACATAGGAAATTTAACGTGGTTCGGCACCTCAAGGCCTACATCCACAACCACTCAACAAGAAGTATATTATCACCCAAGTGTAATTTTTCGGGCAAAAATTGCAAATCTTCATACAATTTTTATGGACCAAAACTGCAAACTCTCTTCTTCATATTACTCGATGTGGAGAACAACACCAATGAGATCTGAGCCTAACCACATAAGACACTGACACCACTCTCAACCCAAAACCTTAAGACAATGGGTTTATGGGTCTTTATTCTTATATAGTGCTCCACTTCCTCATTTCTAGCCAATGTGGAACTTAGAATCACACTTGGATTCCTAACCTGTGATGCTCCGACACGGCGTTTTACTGACGCTTCCCGCTCCCGACGCGGACACGGACGCGGAGGCGCGGCGGACACCTGCACGACGCGGTGTCGGAAACTTCTCGATGGATCAGACGCGGTGAGGCTCTGCGACACGTGTAAGAGGACACTGTGGACGCGCGACTCTGATTCCAGATTCGGGGGAGCGATGCATCTGTTCACGTTTAATCTATTCACGTTTTATAATCTCGCTCAGGATTTGATTTGCATTATTAGGATTTCTGTTTGCCATGTTTTAGAGAACAAAGGGAAACCTACCAAATTTAAAATAAAAAAGAAATAAAATAATTAAAAATAATTTTTCATATCTTCTATTAAAACAAATCTAAACAATTTAAAATAAAAGAGGAAATTAAAAAAATAAAAAATAATTTTTCATATCTTCTATTAAAATAAATCTAAAAAATTTAAAATAAAAAAGGAAATAAAAAGAATAAAAAATAATCTTTCATACCTTCGATTAAAATAAACCCAAAAAATTTAAAATTAAAAGGAAAATAAAAAGATAAAAAAATAATCTTTCATACCTTCTATTAAAATAAACAAAAAAATGTTGCTCGGGATGATTTTTTAATAAATGATAATGAAATTATTGATATTGCTAGCTTATCTCTCGATAAACTAGAATTAGAAGTTGTATCTTTTGGATGAAGATTAACATATATAAGACTCAAACATTGTGATATTTTAAATATTTTTTTTATAGTAAAATATAATTATTAGATTTTAATATGTATATTTCCGTGTCCGTGTCTTATACTTTTTCAATTTTGCCGTATTTCCGTATTCGTGTCCGTGTCGTGTCCGTATCCATATCCGTGTCCGGGCATCATAGTTCCTAACATTACTGATATTTTTGGGAGTTTAAAACCAGATGAAAATTGAGTAAAATTTCAATGCCAATAATACAAGTTTTCCAATTTTCTATTTACTGTAGTTTTGTTTATAACTTTGAATATTGCATGTAATTAAGTTTAAACACTTGTATAACAGATTCATGAGACTCTATAAGATGAAGTTATTTCTGCATGAGTCTGATGTTTATAGGCACAATAAGCTTCGTTATTATTTCACATATAGAACTTTTTGTTTCTTATAGTAGAAGTTATACCTTGTAGACACCGTAAAGAAAACCTTTATATGAAACTATGTCATAATGTGTTCGTATCATGAAAGAAGTAAAAAAAAAAAATATTCGCCAATGAAAAAGCACTTTTAAAGCATCAAGGTGGCTTAGATAAATATTAGCCATCAGACAAATAATCTGACGAGGCCCATGCTAGGACAGACATAATAGTTGGTTCCTGTTGTTGGCTGTATACAATTTTTCACAGATCGTGAAATATTTCTATTGGTTCTATCTAGATTGTGTTTTAATGATTAAGAATCACACCCACTTAAAAATAATGCTACTTGGACTATGCTGTGAATGATCAACTTCTGCACCTGTTCTTTTTCTTTTGTCTGAACTAAAGATAAATAGGCACAAGCAACTACAAATGTAAGATTGCATACTGCAAAATAAAAACCAAAATAGGGTGGGGTTGGGAATATTAGGATTTAGACAAAGTCCTAAATAGCTTTAGAGAGTTTCTACTGCTGCTGGAGCAGTATTCAGCTACAAACTTAGAAAATGTGAAGATTTTGGGACCCATAAGTTTTGAAGGTTCATCAATCATCATATTCCATAAGTTTTGAATCAAACAATTTTTACTGTGACCTTAATGGAGAGGGCTCTCCTTAAAATCATGCAAACCAAATTCAAGAATAAAAAGAATGATTTTGAATTTTCCATAAACTTTGTTACAACATTACCATAACTATTGTAGGGGTAGAGGAGTTCGATGTGATTGTGTTTACGTTGCATGTGAAATTCTCAATTGTTAAAATGATTCCATTCACAGGACAAAACCATGTCACTGTCTATTATTACAGTGGGAACTGTTGGAACAACATTGATGACAGTTTATGCAGGGAATTTCTGCCTCATGACTCTATGAAAAGCCAACGGATCGGAATGTTGAGGTGAATCTCTGACGTTTACACGTAACTTTAAGGTTATATTCCAGTGAAAAAGTTGTGTGCTAAATGGTAGCTTTTGTATGTAAACCCAATGGGTTGAAGTTTTTATCTTACTAATATTTTAAGCTTTGGTTATATAATTGAAAATTATAATATCTTTCTAAAGGTATAAATTACATTTTGAATGTATAATTTTTAGTTTAAAATTGTAGTATAATGTTATACTAAATTGAAATTGATACACTACAAAAAGTATCAAGATAGTTGTTTTAAAATTGAAATGGTTAGAGAATTAGGAAATGTTTTTTGGCTACTTGCACAAAAAGTTGTAAAACACAAGAAAAAAAAGTAAAGAATATCTAATTAAGAGGGTAAAAAGAAACGTGATATTTTCACTTTCCATATCGTAGGTTCTTAGTATGAATTGGCATATATACACTCTTATGAATTACTTGTATACAAAATATAAATCTTCAAACTAGACTATCTTACTATGGCAAACCATTTGGAGACTTAAACTGAATTTATAGATCTTAATCAAATTTAGAGACTTAACAATCTTGATTAAGTGTTTAGGTTTCGATCTTTTAGTAGTTTTGGGGTTACAATCATCTACTTATATTAGAAAAATCTATATTTGGGATATTGCTTGGTTATATAAAGATTTTTTTTTGAAAAGTCGCGTAATCGTCAAACATATTGAAGTGATTTAGATAGAGGAAATCAAAGACAGACAGTAAGTGATTAAACAAAATGAGAATGAATGATTAACTAATTAACATAAATTCACCTTTTAATAGTTTTAAACAACAAAACGTTAAAAAAACGACATAAGATCATTAAGGGTTGATATGACTACTGTTTGTGGATTGTGGACAAGTGATTGAACAGGTATATCATGTCTGATTAATGAATGAGCATGAAAAAGGTTCATGGGATTGGAGTTCATTTAACCTTTGGCACTATATATAACCGCTGAAACCTATGCGGAGGAATTGTAGTCTTGAATTTGACAAATAATGACTAAAATGCAGGAGGTACACACTTGTCAGAACAATGGTATGGTGCCCAGAACAATAATCCAAAAATTAGAGGATGGAACAACTCTCATTAACAGACAAAAAATTGGCCATTCAACAATAAGTAGCTCATTTTTTGTGTATGCAAGCATCATTTTAAAAGGGTTCTTGTCAAATGTTCTCTGGCTGTAGCCCAAGCTTGAGTTAGTGTCTGCAATATTCAGAAAATTTCTGTTAGATTGATAATCAAGTAAAGTACATGCCATTGTTATTCTAAAAGTTGCTTTGCAAGAATGTGTTCTACAAAAATTGCTATCAAAGGTAATATAACTTTGGGAATAACCTAACCATCTTCAATCTATATGACCATCTTCAATCTATATGACAGAGTTTTGTGTTGTGCATTTGGGTTGTACAGTCCAAAAGTAAGCGAACGTTAATAACAGAAACCAAGCCAAAACAGAGTTGCATTACCTGCTCTGACAATGGGGCATCAGCATCCAAGCTATGAGAGGTCACTTTTTCAGCAATAAGAGTTCCATTTGTTTCAAGTATCATCCTTCAAGGAAAAACAATACTATTAAAAAATTAAACTACTTTTTGGGGAAATAAAAGTTGTGGGTAAGAAATATATACCCTCCATCAACAATCTCATCAAGACACAACAGAATGAGATCCAAGTTCTCAAGTGCCTCTCTTTTGTCAACATTGCTCCTGTATAAAGACACACACAGCGTGATCAGTAAGGTGCATCAAATTTTAGATCCAGATAATAAAGTACAACCAAAAATACCTCAATAGAAGGGTGACTGCATCAAAGAAACCTTGAAGTACTGATGCTAAAATGAGCTCATTTTCATCATCACCACCAGTAACAAAGAAATGCAAGTCTTGTACAAATTTGTAAATGATGATATTGTTCTCAAGTAGTGTTACCTCAGCTGCAGATAATTGTAAACTACAAATCAGTTTCAATAGAAACATGACAAGAATAATAAATGCGGAAGTGTGTCTCTTTCATGAACAATAACATATAAATATCATTAATATGTTATGCTAATAGCTGCTTCGGTTGAACTATTGATTTCATGTTGATTCCTAGCAAGGGAAAAAAGAAAGGCTAATATGCCTAGGGTTGTTAAGGATGCTCCCATCATATGTTTGAGATCAATACAGTAGACTACAGCTGTATATCACTTATCCCCACTAATGACAAGCTAATAACCTTTTCAATCTTATTGCTCATCAATTAACATGAATCATAAGGACAAACCAAAATAATACATATTATAGTAGTCCGGTTGGTGATGGCAGAACTTTTGATACTTATAAAGCACAAAAGGATTTTCTTAAAAGAAAAATGATAAACACCAAGGCACTTTGAGATCCCTCCATTAAAAGCTATAGTCATTAAGAGGGGAAAACCAAAACATTAAGAACTCCACTAAGCATCTCATACCACTCAATGTGAGACTTAAATATCCCTTAAAACCTCATGTATGTATCATAGCACTGCTATTGAGAGCCAATGTCCAAGGAGCTGATGCTCTACCATGCTCAACTAGGCCTTTCTGGTAAGTCCTTCCATAGGTAATCCTTTTTGAAACACCAGCAACTAACTCTAATACAAATGGACAAGGACACAAATGCTTGGGGAACCCTCCCTTCATTACGAGGGGAGAACCAAGTCAGTTATGTATTCCACTGAACATTCTACACTTAGGCATTATCAAAGAGGAAGGCACAATTGAAAAAAAGAATGGCCCAATCAATTTCTGAACTTGGCGTGCAGCCGATAGGAATGCACAGCACAATCATAAGAATGTTCCAAAAGAATTCAGAGAATTTGTGTATAATAATGTGAAAACACCAATTGATATGACTATGTGAGACAGTATACAATTTAATCTATGATATAAAAACGTCATGAAAATACTTTGGTTTATTATTTAGTCCAAGGCTTAACATTATGACTCATATTTTAATTATGTCAAGATATAAGCTATGTATGGAAGTTAATAGAATTCCTGGAAGAAATACCCACAGACAGAAGTATATAAAGATCAAACCAAAGAGCAAAATAGATTAAACAATAACCAAAAACTTTATAACATAAAAAAACATAATCAGATTGATATGGCCACCTCTAGCACCTAATACAAAACAAAATGACTTCATAGATATGGTTGTCAAACTGTAATGCTTACCTTCTGTACGAGCATTTGTCTTAACAGTCTTACTAAATACAAACTTCTCAAAAGCTAACTTTGAATTGTTTGTCGGCCAGTCATCTGAGTAATACTTGACTGCCACACGCTTCCCTTCAGAGTCCAAAAGAAGAATATTTTTTATCAAAGGACACAAACCCTACAAATGTAACAATACAGCATCTAGTCATTAAAAGAGCACTTTGCTTATCACAAATATCTGAAGCTTCTCCCAAATGAAAGCAAATGCAAGCAGAGTGCAACAGCTTCCTTTTTTGACATCACCATTTATGGGAAAATAAAAATCGGAAATCAATAATTTTTTTTCATTATCTGGCATTACCTACCAAGTCTCTATTCACACTAACTTCTCAACATGTACTTATATGAGGAGAAAATAAGAAGGTGAAATGAATTAAGGTTTCCAGTTAGTTAAAATTAGTTTATGTATAAGTAAAAATCAGCTTTTAAAGACTTTAAATGAGAGAACATCTATAAATTAATTTATGCATAAACTAATTTTAAATTGTAGAAAAAACCGAAATTGTTTTGCCTTATTATTTTCTTTTCAAGAACTTATTGAGAAGTTTATCCAAGAAGAGCATAAATCAATGTTAGCAAAACTGCTGCTTAAGACATTTAACATTGGAAAATATATGAAAAATCTCCTAAGTCGAATAACAGAGTATCATTTATAGTGTTTACTTCATACAGTAATGCACAAATATGCTTTCCAGCACATTCACTAATCATCAGACTTTAGAATACATAAAAACAATAATGAATCGTTGAATCCCTTTCTCTTAATTATCATCAATTCTACCAGAAGCAGGTACCATGTTTTCAAAAGTTGATGCAAACCCAGAAACAAATCAACACATTTATGTCTGAAAGTTCAAAAATTAAACACTCAGAGGGAAAATGTTACAAACAGATCTGAAACGAGAGTGAACCTACATCTCAAATTAAAGCACCCACTCCCACGTATATCATTATTCGTACTCCAGATCACTTGACGATCTAACAAACAGTAGCAAAATAAGAACTTTTTGGAAACCCAATCCCTAGATTTACGGGAACAAGTTCGTGCTCCAACGGATCCATCACGAGGGAAAAGAAAATCAAAATTCAACCCATTTTATAGTTTTTCGCGAACCTATCATATTCAGCGAAATATGCATACAAAATTGTGATTTGTGTGCACAAAATATGAGATTTCTGAGATGAAGATTTTGCAGAGAGAAAAAGAGGCTTACTTGAGATGCCATGTCAGAGAGAAGACAATTTTGCACTGCGCTACAAAGTTTGGAATGGAAGATCTGTGAGCAGAGAGGGAGCAAATAAGAAATTAATCTTATTAAGAGAGAGGGACAATTTGGTAAATAAAAATACGTCTCCTTTGTTTTTGTTGGAAAATATTTCTCTTTAGTATATCGATGCTCCAATTTCTGCTAAGGACAAAAGCAATTGTCTCAGAAATAACACTCACGGTTCAAAAACCCCATACAGAAACTGAAAATATAAATTCGTGAATATTCCACAATATCTATCTCTGTCACTACTTTCAAAAAATTACACACAAAAATTATAAGTGGTTTTTAGTAATATTCTTCTTCTTTTTTCTCGACTATAACAACTTTTTAGTTGGATTAAAGTGAAAGAACATTAAATTTTGCATCTTTAAATTAGTTCAATTTGATTTCTTCAAGTTATGTCATTACTTTGAATACTGTGGATGGCAAATGGATTATGAAAGAGATTTACTTTAATAAAAATTAATAGTAAAAGAGAAAAAAAATAGCATCAAATCTTCAAAGTGAATGGTTGAATTGGTGGTTTTCTTAATGTGGAGATATTATTCACTTCAATCAAAATCAGTATTTTAAAACTATTTTCATCTTATTATTATACTATTCTCATCCACTTATGTCCAAAATTTTAATTTCCTATTTTTCTGAAAATAATTATTTGATAAATATGGTCATAATAAAATTTAGAGTATTGAACTGTGATGAATACTGTAACCATAGAATCTTAAAGTTAATTACATTCAACATTATTATTTCAACCTGAAATTCAAAACAGTTTAGAGAAAGAAAAAATAAAAAAACAAATTCAGCTGTGACAGCAATACATTAATAGAAAATAAAATGAAGTTCATCTAAAGTAGAACCAGTCATTTATTTAGGCTTTAACTCTATCTCACTTACTCTGTCAAAGTGGATTTATAGAGTTAAGATATGTTGAAACCCAAATAACAATTTAAAATTTTGATTTGTTATTTAAAGCAAGAAATGGACCATGGTTTAGTGATCCTTCATTTGTAACATAAATGAAGCAATGAACAACAAATACAGTATAATGATGCCCTTATGAAACCGGATTTTGAAGTGTGTTTCACGCGAATCGTAGCAGCAGATGAATCGTAAAAAGTGCAGCTTTTAGTTACGTATTGTTCAGGAACTGTAAGGCTCTTTACATTTTGCCTTTGATTGTTTGGATTTGGAACATGTTTAAGGAACTACCTCAGACAGTTAACCACATATAGATGTAACACTTAGCATCACTCTCCGCAGGTATCACAATTTATTACTCACTTAATCATTCATGTGCAGCTTTTGGTTATCACGCCTTCTGTTGCATGTTTAGGTGGCAATGTTATTGAATTCTTAACTATATCATATTGGAGACTGTTGCATTCTATCATTTGTATTCAGAGCAGAATGGAATCAAAGTTCTACTAAGCTTCCATAGAGTTTGTCTGATAGACAAAAATAGTCTGTGTAATAGAACAAACCAGAAGAATTCTTAACGAATGATAGATTGAATATTCACCAAAAAGATGAAAAGTATCGTTACGCGTGAATACTGTGATCATAACGTTATTATGATATGAATCAGGAACTACTTTCCTGTATTATGTGGTTTTATCAAGTTCTGAATGTTTCAAAATGATTTGACAACTTAGACTAATTCAAGACAAAAAGAATGAAAAATAATCGTTGTATTGTGCAACATAGCAAACTGGAGTATAAATATATCTTAGTGTTTGCATTTACAAAATTGATTTTGAATGATATGAAGAAGCACAACCATATCTTTCCGCATTTTGATCTGTAATTAATTTTCATTGTGTTGCAGAACTCGTTAGATCTATGTAAGCATCACAAGAAGAAATCATCTTTGACCAAGTAGACCTGGAAAAACCCAGACAAAAGATTATAAAATCAAATTTAAGTTCATTAATACATGTGATCAAATATGTGAATATTTATCTAAAATAATATCAACAAAAATTCAATGTGATTTTGTACTATGTAAATTCGAGTGCAATAAAAAAAAATAGGAAATGGGTACTCAGAAAAATGGAGTATGGTTGTGATATGAAGCCTAATCTGAATCACATGATCTCTTTTAACCTCCATTTATGTTTCATGGTCAACTTATTTTGTTTAAGCTGCTGGCACCTACGCTGGTAAGTCAGTGATGAGATAACTAATTGATAGAGAGAGGACTGAAGAGTGCAAAGATTGGAACTGCAAACCTATAACCCCTATAAACTTTTCCTAAAATGAAGATTACTCGGTTCAGTCCATGGAAATGTATGGGTCAGACCTTGCAACCATGCTTTTGGATGGAATCTGTTTGCTTCTTTTCTCTTTTTGTTTCTGTTTTTGTCTTGTTGAGTTTTCAAGGTGTCAAAATCCAACTAACCTTATCAATTCATCTATTCATACAGAGCGTTTGCATTTTTATATTTCAGCATCAGCCTGAGATTTATCTGCTTGACAGTGGTTGTAAAGATAGTGTTGATTTGCCAAACTCTTTTAATACGAGGAGACATTTCTACAAACTACAAAGGGATATTATGTATGAACTTGAGAGGTGATAACATGTCATTACATTATATCAACAATATTTAGCATATATGAACAGTGTTCACGGGCTATAGAAGGAGGGACCACACTTGCACTTCCAGCTCTCAGGCTCATAATTTGCATACTGGATGCCCAAATGGCTGCGCCTGGTGCTGGTGCTGGGAACTTGAATGGCTTCACATGGAACACAACCATAGCACTTGTGCTCACAGCTTGGTGGACTTGACCCTATTTTGCTCACTCCTCTACCATATGCTTCCTGCATTGCCTCTGACGTGCCTATGTCCATGAAACCCTTTAACATAGAAAACACAATGCAACAATGTGTTGGTCATCAGTACACCAAGTATACCACCCAGTTCCAAACAGAAGAGATAAACGCACCTTTTTTGATTCTGTAGTATATGGTGGTGGAGATTGTAGAACCTCTTCTTGGGCTGAAAAGGAAGGGACAACAGTTAACATAGGAGAGAAAGAAAGAAAGAAAGAAAGAAAGAAGCATACCAGCAACAGTTTAACGAGATGATCAAGAGTCTAAAAATGTACACTGAGTTCAAAGTTCTGAGGGCAAGCCATTTGAATGCAATTTTCTTACTACAAGTATGTTTTAAAAGTTTTGGAGGAATATCACTGCTAATTTATAAGTTACTGTTGAGGTATGATAAACCTGCAATTACAACTGATAGAAGGAAGTCAATCTTCAGAACGGTGTAAGTGTAACTAACCTGGAAGAAATGGCTTCCTTACTGCAGAAACCAAACTCACTATTTGCAGTGCTAGCAGAAAACAGAATAATCTTCCTATCATTTTTCTTTCTTCAAAAATGCAAATGATGGATGTGATCAGATGATGTTTGTTGTTGATGGTAATGTTTGGGATGATGTTTGTGTTGATGATAATGTTGTGAGAGACGTGCAGAATTTAAATCATTCATAACAAGTGGCTAGGGATGATTGCTGGAATATATGAAGGGTACCAAAGGAGCTTGCAAGCTTCAAATCCCAAAAAGCAGGCCGGGACCCCCAAACATTCTAAGGCTACACTTTAAAACCTATGCATTGGCCAAGAGATTTTGCTTCACAAGCAAGAGATTCAGTTTTCTTGTCACATAGTTAAAATCCACAGCAATTTTCACCTTCCTTTGACAACTCACTAGGAAGTCCAAAGACTAGTCTTTTTTCCACTGTCTTTCTGCATCTAACCTTGGATAACTTACCTTTCAAAACAAGCCAAACCTTTCTCTCTCAAATCAATCTAAATTAGTAGTACTATTTATGGTGGTCCACTAATTCAGAATAACAGCACCCTTTTAGGGCCTGATTGTCTGAAACACCTGCAAGGCCCCTATAAAGTTCTTATATTTTAGATTAAAAATAAAAAAAATAAAAACTTTGACGTGTAGACCACACACTACTTACAAAGCCTTTCCCATTTCCTGATGCTTTCATTGCCATATGGGGAAGAAAGAAATCAACAACAGAAATCCAGTCATTTAAAGTGGTAAAAAGCACCAGTCTCTAAGCATTCAGTTCTGCAGGAAAAGAAATTTAATGAGTTAGTTAACGAATTAAATAAGGTAACATTCTCAACTTTCCAAGGGTTGGTTGTTGGAGAACCTACACAAGTCTCCTTATTAACATCCAATCTGGGCTATTCCTTTACTACTTGGCATTGAATTTGGGTGTCCCACCTCACCTGCTGGATATTTTCCCGCATTAAATGAAGAGCATATTCCGGTTATATCATTTATTATGGTACAAAAAGCAACATGGAAGAAAGAGAACAAACAAGGCATGCACAAGTAAACAGAGAGGGTTCAGTGAGTTATAGGTGAAGTAGCCATTAAGTATTACTGTTATATTATGTCATTTTTTTCTGTTAAGCATATTAGGCACTGTAAAGTAGACATTATTGTGTTGTAATTGACTGCAGCCAGTTACATAATTTATTATGGTACAAAAAGCACCCTGGAAGAAAGAGAACAAACAAGGCATGCACAATTAAACAAAGAGAGTTCAGTGAGTTATAGGTAAAGTAGCCATTAAGTATTAGTGTTATATTATGTCATTTTTTCTGTTAAGCTTATTAGGCAATGTAAAGTTGACATTATTGTGTTGTAATTGACTGCAGCCGGTGCAGTTTGTGTGATAACGAGTGTTTCAGACATATGCAGTAAATAAGCTCGGTGATGCTATAAAAAAGGTTAGTAAAAATGACCTGAATAGTTCATCCATCAATCATGTTAAAGGACAATCAAGGGAAGGCATGACTCAATAACAAATACACCTATATATATTCATTTTTGTGTAATGTGGGTGAACCCTATTGTCTGGGAATTATTACTTATAGTTATGGGGCAGGTGAGTGATTTGAGTAAAAGGATATTTCAATGTTGATGTGCTATATAGACAAGGAAGCTGATGCTATCTACCTACATACCTGCAGACAGTTGCTAAGAAAGTGACAGAAAAGACCCCTAGTAATAATAATATAGAGTTTAGGGCTGCTGAAAAGGAGTTAAGGAGAAACATGAGGGAGAAAAAAGATAAGCGTTACGAGTTAGATCGTTTGCATGAATATTTGGCTGTTCAAGTAACGTTAATTGGGAAATGAAAGAGTAACGGTATATTCTTCTGTTGTAACTTTTCTATTAATCTTCTTAGTACTTTAAAATAAGTTTCAAATGAAAAAAAGCGAACGCATTTAGTTCTTGTACTAATTAGAATAAGATTTGTAAGAAATTTTAAATCATCCCAAGTGAAATTGGCTGCACAGCATTCTAAATAAATAGGTTTTCAAGTGTTTTAAGACAAACTCTGCATAGAATTCTATTTTCCTAAAGTATAAACTATAGGGATTCTTTGCTCTTGCGCTATTGGGTCAGATATTAGCTTTTATTATATGACGTGGGAACGAGTTCATGCAAGGATTGCTTTGATTTTTCATGAAATATATTAGTATTTACTTACATACTCTGTGCTGCTTAAAGGATGTACAAAATGTTCTCAGATAATGTACGATTTACATTTTCTGCTAAGTGTCTGAATTTGCTTCTGGTACCATTTCCCGCGTTCCTCATATACTACTAATAGAAGCTTCTGCTTTATTGCTTAACATGAATATATGCGTTGGAGTCATAGTTCCAAACACACTTTTAACAGCTAGAAGGTGGAGAGGCCATCATCATATATATATTCTTAAATGCATACATGTCAAACCAAATCAAACTTCCTTGCACCAACCAATAAACTTATCCTTAACTCAGAGCATCATATGCTATTGCTCCATTATTGATACTCTACTGGAATCCAGTACCATAAATGTAATGTTGGTTAACTTACCACTAAGATCAGCTTTATCATTTTTGGTAAGACTTAAATCTGGATCAACAAATATATAATTAGAATATATATTAGTGGATTAAAATATAATTACACACCAATATTAGTGTAATGGAATCCCAAATTTTATTCCATACAGATGACATGTGCAACTAAATGTTTTGATCGTACAAAGTTAAATGCCTAATAAAAGAGTGGCATACTTTGTGAATCATAAATCCTGCCGATGTACTAGATGATGTTACAGATCAGAGTTTACAGTTAAACTTTCACATTGATAATCTACCACCAAACCAGGGACAATTTCTTTCTTTTTTTCTGAAAAGAAGAGGACTCAACGATTATATAATCAGTTGAAAACACAAATCATTTACTATTTATACATCACAATTGAGACAACAAGAAAAGAAAGATAAATGGACAAGCCAAACATGGTAGTTTAGATGGTTAACAACACTAAGAAAAGTCTTCAAACTCCTTGGTTATATAAAATAAGAGCACACCCTAGTCATCCCTTTTTGGTGTGCCAGATTCAGATTCTTTCTTGGGGTGAATGGCCTCAGCAACAGCTTCAATCTCCTCCTTCACCCGTTCAAACACATTTGGCCCTTTAACTTCATCACTTGGAGTTTTCTCATCAATGTCGTCACTTCTCCCATGAGTTTCTTTGTGATGGTGAGGCGATTTGTCATGATGAAATACTGCCTCAAACTCTTCCTTAGCTCTCTCAAAAATGTTTGGAGATTTTACTTCTTTTTCTTCCAAGAAACAAATACAAACAATTTAAATCTTTAATGTTTTTTTGGAAGAAAAAAACAGTGTCACATCATGAATTAGTATATGCATACACCAAAAACATTTAACCAACAATTCCAACCTAAGAAATCAAATAACCTCCCAATCTTCCCCACAAGCCCACAACCAGAAAGAAAGGAAATTTCAGCAATGGCCAAGCAGAAGAAACCATATTATGAATTAGGGCTGAGAGAATTTCTCTTTTGTCAATTTTCTACTTTCACTTCTCGTTAAACAAATCCTTAAAAAGGAAAAAAAGAATGTGAATGTTCGTAATTATAGGTAAAAGCAAAAATGAAAATTGAAAACCATTTTCTTACATTCCCCTCTTCGCTTGTTCAATACAGACCACAACAGATAGGAACTTAAGAATTGAAAGGGTATTACCATATTGTAACCAATTTCAACAAGATCAAGTAAAGGGCAATCTCTTGAAAAAAAAGGTCACAAGATCAGAAACTGCAACAGGTGAAAGATGAAAGCCCACGATAGCCCAGCGTGAATTCTAAGAATTTTCAAACAAAAAATATGAAAAGATGAAAGCTTTGAATGATGATAACCTGAAATCGAGTCATTGGGCTTGGGATCCCTTTCCGCCATTGAAGTTTACGCTTGAGTTGAGTTGAGTTGAGGCCGTTTCTTTCTTCTTCTCTTCAACTTCTTTTATTTATTTATTTTTTTTCCGCTTTGTTTTCTATTGAAATTTCATCTAATAGAAAAAACATGTAAACTTTTTACAGCATGAAATTATTGAAAACTCTAGTTAAACACTATCTACTATATATATATTTAAGAAATTCTTAGTGTAGGGAAATTACTGAAATAGACATTTTAATTTATTGACACGTGGTTAAAATTGAGGGTATTTTTGTCTTTTTGATTTTGTTGTGTTTTCGCAATTCAAACGTCTTTTTTAAATATTGATTGACATTGTCAGCAGCATCATTCTTCTCCAAAGCAACCAGCTTATTCGAGGTTAGCTTTTTTTCTTCTTCTTCAATCCTTCTTCTTTCTTCTTCTTCATATCAAGTTAGGTTTTTGTTTTTTTTTTAATTTCGAGTTTGTTGTTGTTGAATGTTGACGGTAGGGTTTTTCTTCTCCCAAGCAATCAACTTCGTCGAGGTATTTTTTTTTTTCTTCTTTCATTTTCCTTCTTCTTCTTCTTCTTTTTTTTTTCTTCTTTTTTTTCTTCTTCTTCTATCCTTCTTCTTTCTTCTTCTTCATATCAAGTTAGGTTTTTGTTTTTTTTTTAATTTCGAGTTTGTTGTTGTTGAATGTTGACGGTAGGGTTTTTCTTCTCCCAAGCAATCAACT
>Ga0209589_1009001_pt1 | contig 15335 bp, 5 predicted proteins | sample CowpeawhiteBW_FD_187525 | JGI IMG/M metagenome (GOLD analysis project Ga0209589, IMG submission 187525) | Root nodule microbial communities of legume samples collected from California USA - Cow pea white BW (SPAdes) (version 2) | ecosystem: Host-associated > Plants > Roots > Nodule | place: USA... | reverse complement strand
GTTTTCTTTTTCTTAATTCTTTTTGGAAATTTATATAATTAATAAAAACAAAACAAAATGACAGATATTTTATGACAAAACATTAGCTATTAACGGATAGAATTTTGGATTTTCTTGAATTAATCTATTTTATTCAATTTTATTTATTTAACATTACTGGCTTATCTGATCGATTGTTTATCTAATCGAATAGTATGTTCAAATTTATTTTAAATTTGTTAGATAGATATGGATTTTTTTTTCTCAACTATTTTTGATACCGTAAGAATTTATCAGAACACATGTATGGTTAAATATGTTTGAAATATTTTAATATAATTTAAAAATTAAATAATTAAAATAAAAGTTTTATTGTTACTTATATTTTTATGGATTTTTTTTATTTTATGGATTAATGATATTTATGGTTAACGACTATATTTTTTTATTACAATATACTCTTGTGTCTCTATTTTCTACCTATAAATATCATCTAGTCATAGAAGAAAATATAACAACTAAGACAACAAACATTAGAGTTCTCTCAGAAGTGTTCTTCTTTTCTTCTCTATATTATCTTTTAAAACAGTGGTGTTCATAAGGTTCAGAGATGCTTCGCTGCACACTCAATCGATCTGACGAGTTGTTGTATCTTGGGAGAGAAACACATATGATTTGAAACACATACGATTGTGTATTTGTATTGCCATGTGTAGCGGGGGCGTTTTCTCTCTAATGATAGCGTTATGCATGCCTTAACTTAGGCTATTTATACTCCTTATCTCATTTATTTTTTATCTCTTATTTATTATTGTTATAAAAATTATTAGTTCTCTGATCAATATTCTTTGATTCATATACATTTCAATATTATTATTATTCTAATTATTATAATAATTTTATTATTAATTGTATTATTTGAGTAATTATTTTCTAACAAAATATAAGCTTTCCATGAACGTACTATAAATAACTTACCAGTAAACTAATTGTAAGAAAAAAAATTATTATGGATTTTATTTTCATCTTTTATAGGTATTCATAAGAAAGAAAAAAAAAAACATAAGTCTTTTAGTTTATTGGAAAATTGGAAAGGTCAGATTATGAAGAACACTATTAAAAAAGCATACAATTTCTCCCAATTTTCTTTTATAAAAGTTTTCTTAGAAAATACTTATAAACTTTGTTATGAATAATAATTTGTAAGATTGTTATCGATTTTTTGCAAATTATTTTGCATTATGCAGAAAATTTTGTAAGAAATATTTTAATTTTATATATTTTTAAGAAATAATTATCCAAAAAGAATTTTCTACCAATTTAAACTATTAGGAAAAATAATAAAAAGATATTTTCTTAAAAAGTTTTATAATAAATTTAAACAAAAAGACCGCATAAAATATGAAAAATTTTAGTAGTCGACAGTTAAGTGATCTAAACAATGCAAATAATGAGAGGGTTTGGAATTACAAGTAAACATGTTGTATAGAAGGTACCTAATAAATGGTGAACTCTTTAGTATTATTACAAGATTACACAAACAGTAAACTCCTATAATTAGTATAACTATGGGTAGAAGTCTTCACAATTTTTACGCAGGGGAAGGACTTTGTGTTCTACAGATGAAGTGCAGGTTAGAACCAACACTAAGGGAGTGCTAAAAAACAAGCAAATAAGTAGATGGAAGAGAATAGATAAATAATGTGGACCCTAGTGCAAATAACATATATGCATACATTCATGGGAACAAAAGATCCTCACCCTCCCAACAGTGATGCAAGTTGAAGTCTTCTGCATAATGTTTTGGCAAGCTACCAAAGTAAATAGAGAAGTGAAGGAAAGTCGTTAAAAAGTAAATTTTAAACCTAACGCAACCGTATAAAATCGACTTGTAAGGTGAAGTTTATTCTCATTTTTATATTGTGAATTGCCTTTAGCTCTAATATGAGAGTAAACATTATGTGTACATTATAAACTAACTTTTCTATGATGAAGCCTAGCCTTGTAGTGGCGTGCTTCTCACATTTTTATCATTCCTTTAATTTCCATTTTATGCTTTCTTCTTCCTTTGTGTGTGTGTGACTTGGGTTTTACTCTTTTTATGTGTTGTCCACTCTTATTTGTGTGCCCATTCTTCTCTTCTCTAGAATCTTGGAAAGGAACCTTCACATCTAGATAGCTTGCTATCTTAATGTCTAGTGGCAATTTCCTTCGTTTTCTTAATCAATCTTCACCATATTCAATAATCTTCTAAAAGGAACAAGATAATCCGACATCATCTTGTGAGAAAAATTCTGAACCTAAAGTAGTAGACTCTAGTGCTTCATCATTAACCAAGTCAACTATAATAGTAGGTTCTTTAAGTGTATCTTTTAATTCCCTTGGTTCTTCCACTGCACTTGGTTCTTTCATTGCATTATCCTCACAATGTTTCTCTTGAAAAGGATCATATGTACTCATATTCTCATAAACATATAAAAATTTATATTCACAATGAGCAACATCATTACATTCATTAGTAGATATATCATCATGATGTGATTCTATTGTTGGTTGAATTAACATTTGAATCTTGCACTCGTTCACATCAGTGATCAATTGTTCCAACTAATTTTACAAGCTCTAGTTCATGGCATCCATCTTTTGTTTGAATTCCTTTATTTGTTGGTGAGTTTCATGAGATGCATTCATCACCTCAGCCATCATATTCATCATTTTTGCTAGAGTTGGATCCCTAGATGTTGCAACTAATTGTATTTGTTGTTATTGAGAACCATACTCATATGGTTGTTGATAATCATCTTTCAAAAAAATGATCTAAAATATAGATCATTTAGTTCACACATAGTTAACCTACTTATATCAAGCATAATAGTAGGTGTAACAATTGGTTGCTGCTGAAAACCATATGGTTGTTGTGGATAATAATCATAGTTCATTTTAAAATCACGTTGTTGATTATATTCATATGAAAAATTATTTTGCACTTTTTTTAAACAAACTATATAAAAATTATAAAGAAAAAATTTTACCAAATTAAAATACCTAAAGAAAATAAAATAAATGTTAGCAAAAATAGAGAAAAATAAAATGTTAGTGATAAACAAAAATAAAATAAAATAAGAAAAATAAAATAAGAACCAAAATAATAAAACTTCTAATTTTGTTCCCCAACAATGATGCCAAATTTGATAGCGCCATTGTTGACAATATAAAATTAATACTACTAAACTACAACAATTTCAATATTGCTAAGATAGTAGCCAACAAAATAGAAAGTGAAAGTCAACCCTAAGTCACTTTCCAACGAACACAAAATTGATTTCTAACAAGTTAGTTCTTATGAAATCTATACACTAAAAGGGTTATTTCAAATACAATAAAAATAACACAAGAAGTTAAAGATAAAATAAAAAGATAAAATAATAAAATAATACAATAAAGAAAGAAATAAAATTGGAAAGCGATAAAAAGAGATTAAAACAATAATAAAGAAAATGGGTTGATTCTACTACTTTTTCATAATAGGATTCATCATTGGTTACCTAAAGATTATTGTTCAATTAAATAGTGTCTCGGATTTTTAAATTAATAAAATAAAGTCTCAATTAATTTGTTGGCATTCTCACTATTAACCAAAGTACAATCTCAATTAAAAGTGAGAACTTTTTAGATTGTTCATAGCAAATTCAACCAAAATGCAATCTCAATCAAATTCTTCTATTTCTAATCATGTTTATTCCTTTGTCTCCAAAACAAGTAAAAATCTACTATCTTTAATCAAAGTAAAGTCTCAATTATTGCTTAAAACTCATATAACCACATGGAAGTTTCTAAATAAAATCAAAGTAGTCTCAATTAAATTTAAAAATCATTAAACTAACATGTTCAATATGAAAATAGATTAAACAACGTGATGGTTAGTAACAATGTAAAAAGTATTACTTTTTACTTGATTAGAAGACAGGAGACATATATAACATATAAACCACAAAAGTAATAAAAGAATAAAGAAATTATTTCATTCTAACTTCAAAATCCATAATGAAATTTTAACATAATAAGCCCCAAAAGATTAACACTCCATGGAATGTAAAAATAGCATAAAAATAGAAAACAATGGTGGAGATGACGAAATTAAGTCCCCTAAAAGGGTTCCTTAAGCTTCTATAATATATTTCCCTAAGTCTTTTTTTTTTATAGAAATTGGACTGAGCTTTGTTTTGAGCTTTTCTATTGTTGTACTCTTCTTTCTGATAATGTAATATCCTCCAATTATCTTCTAAATAATCCAATATCTTCAAGATATATTTTGTTGTAGTGGAGATCTAAAAAGATTTAAGAAGATCTTGCCACATTCAAAAAGATTTAGCAAAATATTATCTTTTGTTATTTACTGATAAAAATTAAGTAAGATAATTATTTAAAAATATCAAATGAAATTTCTAAAGATATATTTGTCCTAAATTATCTTTTATCATAAATATTTACATATTATCAAAACCCTTTTTGTAGAAAAATTAGAAAAAACCACAAGGTCCAATTTTTTGTTACCCGTTCCCTTTTCCTGGTTTAGCCAAATTTCTTCATTTTTTTCATGCCTTCTTGCATTCTTCATGTAATGCTTGGCTTGGATTCTTGTGGTTTTAATTATTTGCTATTCTTGTATTTATCTTTAAGGTTTGATGAATCTTTGATAAATTTATTTTCACACCTCAATGAGCTCAACTTAACTACAACTACATTGACACACCTTAAAATATCCAAAGAGCATTTGTGAAATTAAAAAGCTATTTTTAAAATATTTTTATATCTCATGCTCAGTAAACCCAATTATAATAAATCTTAATTAAGATAGTCTTTAAAAGCACAAAAACAAATTAAGAGTCCAAGACTAAAGGCTAAATGAAGGCATAAATGTGCACTCATCAAAAACTCAATTTAATATGATTTTTGCAATTGTTTCATTGAAGCAATAATATTTTGTAATTATAATCAATCAATAATTTGGTCTTTAGTTAGATTCATTATTTCCAAATATCCATATGACTTTATCATTTAATTTAAAAACTTTATTCTTTTGGAATGCAATTGTCACAAGATAATTATTTAACCTTGTGGCTCATTTAATTAATTCTCAATTTCAAATGACTAGATAAAAATATTAATTCAAATGATCAATCAAATATTAAAGAAAAGAAAAATCTTAACCAAATGACACAACTCATTCTAAATTGTCTTTTTTATGTGCCAAACATTCATCTTATATAAACACTTATGAAACTTAAATATCAAAGATTAAACATATGAGAACACTTGTCTAGAATTTATATTTTGATATGCAAAACACGGTAATCAAGCACTTCAGGTATATATTTCAATTAGAGATTCCGCTTTACTCGTATAATGTTGTTTCTCATCTAACTAGAGACTTCCTCGTTTGGTAGTACAATCATTTTGTTATCATGAAAACTCTTTTAGCTTGAGGGGCTCGTCTACTTCAACAAAAACCCAATACAACTAGAATAAACAAAAAATAATATCTATAAAACAATTATGGTGAGCAAATGTTAAATGACTTAAAAATAAAAAATTAAAGAAAATATGTACATTGAAACCAATTTATTACTATTGAAAGGAAATGAGATAATAATTGAAAATAAACACTTAGAAAGTTTAGTCATTGTACAATAAATCTATAAATGTGTGTATAAATATATGTGTCGTTAATCTTTAAACACGGGGTCATAGAGATTTCATCCCTAAAAGAGAAGTAGGAAGAATAAAAGTTCAATATGTAGTTAAGAAACAAAGCAATCTACATAAGCATAAATTATAAGAATATCAATATGAACAGGAACTTCACGTGCTTTATGAATGTCATCAAGAATCGTGTCATATGAACAAAAGTTTGGATATGCAAGTGAAATAAGAATTGGAAATATAACATAATTTATATCAACACATGTATCACGCATGCTAGAATCACAAGTACAACCTGTATAAGTTTTTGAATTTTTTGATAAATCAAAATGTAGTAATGGTACTATTTTTCTTTTTGGAATTGCTTCATCAAGTGCTTTAGAGATGGTTCAAAATTGGTTTGCATAGGTGGCTGCTTAAAGTATGAGTTACAAGCTTGCAATAATTGGTGCAATGACTGGTCATAGTGAAGATTGTCCACAATATGAATCACAAAGCTCCTTGTAATATGGTTGTTGATGAGTGCGTATTTTTGCCCTCATTCAGTGTTTAATCCTGGGTATTTAATTGAATTTGTATGCTTAAAGAGTGATTTAATTGACAGATCTGATAATTAGGCTATTTGAGCTTGTGTGATAAAAATGTCTTAAAAAGTGATTTTTAGCTGCATAAATTATTTTTGGATATTTTTAACGTTTGTTGATGTAGCTGAAGTTAAGATTAAGCTCATTCAAGGTGGGAAAATAAATTTATTGAAGTTACAGAACAATTTTAAATAAGGCTGAATTTAGCACGTTTTGGAAAAATCACTTTTGCACCCCAGTTTTTACTTATACACTTCCTTCTTTCTAAATGGGTCTCACCAAAAACCTATTCTACACCTCCTAATATGTATATTTACAACCTTCCTAACACTTAAACCTAACTCACTCAGATCATGCCATGTGGCAATCCCCAACTTTTAAATATGTCCAATTAAAACATTCCACGTGGCATTAATCCTTGCACATGCATGTGAACCAATCAGGTCATGCCGCGTCATCATCTTCAACCCTAGCTTCTTCTCTTGGAAACCCTAGTAGCCTCCATCAGGTCAGCTGTGGCAGCCGCCACTCTCGCCGTCAATCACCGGCACCGCAACTCCACCATTTTCAACCTTCTGCACCATCGCGCAAATGCAGTAAGCTCCAGGCACCTGGACCAGCACCATGCTTGGACTTGTGAGACCCGTCCACTACCGTAAGCCTACATCATCTCTGCACCTCACCGCACCATTTTTCCATCCGCGCCACCACCGCACAACGAAGGCGATGCACATGCAGCAAAAATGTGAGAGCAGCAGCCATGGAAACTGCAACACGAGGTCAATCCACGCGTGCGACGAACCAGATTCACACAGATCTGCAGCAAAACCTCACTGTCAGCCACCGCACCAGCCATTGAAATAGCCATCCTCCATCAGTGCACTTGCTGGAAAACGCAAAACAGTAGCGAAAACCTCAACCTACACGAAGCGCGACCATTGCGAGCCTCCACGCTTGAGGCAGAAACTAATCTGCACCACAACACCGTGAGCACACCTTCGTCGGAGCAGCATCGCACACTATCATAGCCATCGCGTTCGGAACAACACTGGGTAGGAGTCCACCATGGCAGCAGCCGTCAAAGAGACTAAATGCGTAGCCTCACTCATTCCTCCATGGCGGAAACCCTAGTCTGGAGAGAGAAAGTGCACTCTGCAATGTGTCAATCTGCTATTGCACAGTCAAACAGGTCAACTGGTCAAAGCAGCAGTCTACTCTGGTCAAAGACTGGTCAAAGGAGAGGGGTTTAATTGCAAATATTGATATTTTTGGATGTCTCTGCAAAATTGGACTATAGGATTGAAAATGGGTTATTTAGAAAATTAATAAAAATATTATTTGGTGATAATTTATTAGATATCTTTAAATAATTTATTTATTTAATTATATCATAAATTATTAACCAACTATGTTTGTTGAATATTTTTAAAACTAATTATTTCTCCAAATATTTTTAAAATCACTATAAAGATAAATAATTTTTATCTTTATTTTAAAATATATTTGAGAGGTTTTGACAACCGAAAAGCCCAGTCCAAGTCCTATATAAAGAGACCAAGGGAAAGCAGAAGAAAAAACAAGCTCGGGATTTTGGAGTTTTGGAACCCTTAGGGGGGCCTAATTTTGTTTCCTTTCTCTCTCTCTCCATTCTTCTATTTTTATTTTGCATTCATGGAGTTCTAAATTTCTTGGGTTGATTCCATTGTAAATTCTTAATTGGATTCTAAGGTTAGATCAATTAATTTCTTTGTTCTTTTTATTATTGTTGAGGTTTTAATTCATCTATGTCTTTTATCTTTGAATCACGTAGAAAGTAATGATTTTAAATCTATATGCATGTTGATCATATGAGTTCAAAGGTTTTTAAATCTAATTGAGACTTTACTTTGATTTTATTTAGAAACCTTCATGTGATTAAATGAGTTTTTATCAATAATTGAGACTTTACTTTGGTTAAAGGTATTAACTCTAACGAAAATTAATCGAGACTTTACTTTGATTAATTAAGCTTTTTATTTGGTGAGGAGATTAAAGAATAGATATGATTAGGCATAGTAAAATTTGATTGAGACTGTACTTTGATTGAATTTACTGTGGATAATCTAAAAGTTCTCACTTTTAATTGAGACTGTACTTTGGTTAAAAGTGAGAACGCCAACAAATTAATTGAAACTTTACATTGATTAATTTGTAAATCTACAACAATAATTGAGACTGTATTTTGAAAAAGCAGTGAAATCAATCTATTTTCTTTACTATTGTTTCTATCTTATTTTATCTTTTTATCTTAATCCTCCCATATTTTTATTATTTATTTGACTAACCTTTTTGTATAGATTTTATAAGAACTAACTTGTTAAAAATCAATTTTGTGTTCGTTGGGAGACGACTTTGGGTTACTTTACCCTTTCTATTTTGTTGACTACTATCTTAGCAATAATGACATTGCTATAGTTTAGTAGGATTAATTTGATCGCTTCAACAATAGCGTTATCAGTTGTGAAGGATGAATTGGCTACTAAAGGACTATGGCAACTGCTCATAATTCGTGTAATGTTTCAATGTAGTAGGATTCACCTTACTAATTTAAAGCATTTCATAGTTAATACAAAAAACATGAATCAACAATTAAGTATATATAAAATGTATTTAAAAATTCTCCATGAGAAAAACATAACAAAATTTTTGAAAGATAAATAATACTTCATCAATTAGGAGGATGCATACAATACAAAATTATATACCTAATTGATGAGATGCCAAAGATATATTGTCTACCTTTTGTGTTTCAATCGATGAGATGTTGTGTTTTCTTCATAAAAGTTTCATGACTCTTGACATTGCATCATAAAAGTTTCACTAGCAAACGTATCAAACATAGCAAATTCTACAACTAATGGACCTAGATAAATATTATATCATTTCCAAGTTGTCTTGGACCAGAGATCATCATAGACAACATCATGTACTTTCTCTTCATTAGAGTTGTAAAAATGGGCTACCCGACCCGGCCCACCACGGGTTGGTGGGTCAAACGAGTTGGCTCAGTTGCTCACTCAATTAAAAAATATTTTTTTTTCTTAGTCCCAAAAAACTAAATTATAATTGTCATTAAAATCTAAATAAACTTCAATACAATCCAAATACAATAAAAAATAATGTTCAACCTCAAATACAAACCAAAATTACAAAAAATTTAGGTTTGCATTTGCCAACCCAATATGTTGGCTAAAAAAAAAAATAGTCCAACCCAACCCAAATTCAAAAGAATTGTGTGACCCTTTATTTGTGGGTGGGTTGGTGACCCACTTTGACAACTCCACTCTTCATGCACAATCCAAGAGATAAGTTGTAAATAAATAATATAATAGGCCAACAATTGTCATTGGTATTTAAACTACCAAAAGGATTCATGATCAATGCTTTTGCATTGCATAAAATTAGTCGGATTATGAAGTACTCCATCACATCATCTCTGTGCATGTCATCAAAGGTTTTTAGCTTCTTTTGGGTTCACAAACAAACACTTAAGTCTGGGTATGATCGGAAGGTACCAAACAACTTTAACAGGGGTCCATCCTTTTATATCTCTTGACTACTCTCTTTACTATTGTTTTTCTACTTGTAACATAATAACCCATACTTGAGACATTTTTTCAACCCTTTAAACTCTTTCTTGTATAATATGCAGTCGTTGAATATGCATGTATCTTTTATATTCCATTTCCATTGGAATAAGAATTTTCTTAGCCTCATAATGACTAGGTAGTGTATTTCCATCTAAAAGCATGTCCTTCAACAAAACAAGCAGTTTTGTGAAACTTTAATCGATTCACTCATTCGTCAATGGGCCGTGTAGGGTACGAGTAATAATTCTCATGTACCCAACCCCTTGGATAAATTTTTACCCTGTACCCATCCTCATATCGATGCGAGTATCCGTTATGCCGGTAACCACATATTTCTTTAATATACATGGATATCTACGAGTACCCACGGGTATTTACAAAAAACAAATTAAAATATTTAAAAACATATTTTAACTATAAATTGAAATAAAATACAATATATAACATTCATAAATTTCAAACAAAATCCATATAACCCATTTAAACATGATTGAATGACAGTTTACAAAGAAATGAAGATTTTGTAAAACCAGTTGGTAAAAAATAACCCATTCAGAATCAATGTGTTAATGTTTTAAGCATTTTTTGGAATTTAAATTAGAGTATAGCGGATACGGGTATCCACGAGTATGGATACTGTCATACTATGCTTGCCCTGTTAGTATGAGGGTTTAAAAAATACTCGTATCTATTTTATTTTCAAAAGTATTTGATAGTGGATCTATTTTAATAACTAACATTTGATATTAATGAAAAAAATAACAATTGATTAAGAATGCGACAAATTAGCTTCCATAAAAAAGTGAAGGCCAAAAATGGGACGCTATAGGAGACGGTCTAGTACATCCTTATATAAAGACAAGATAGTCATATATTTTAAAGTGGGTTAAGCACACTCTAATGTCTAGTTAATAATTTTTAAAATAAAATATAACTTACATCATCATTCAATAAAAATAAAATAGTAGAGAATGACTAAATAATATGACAATAACATGGATTTAACTAAAACATAAATAAAAATGACTTCAATTTTTTTATTAAAATTCTATTGTTAGCCACGTAGGGCTCATGCAACAGTAAAATTTATTCGATGTTTTAATAACTTATTTTTTATAAAAATTAAATATTTTTGTTTGTGTAACCAACAATATTAAATAATAATTTTAAAAATTATTAATAGGTGTCCTGTAATGCATAAATTGAAACTTGAATTTAATAAACATTAATTTTGCATTAAAATTAATTTTGTGTGTGGTTGTAACTAACCTACAAAATAGTAAATTTAAAATTATTCAGGTCGAGTGTGATAGACATCTCCATTTTATAAACAGAACATAAACAATACTAATAAATTTCCCTTTATTTTTTATTTCCCTCTTTTTAAAAAAATACATTAATCAATAATAAATTTTAAAAACTTCTGATAGGTAATAAGTGATGCACAAACCGTCGCTTTCGTTTAATTAAAAAAAATTAAGTTAAATGAATAAACAGAGTAAAAGAGTAAAGTTACTTGTTTTAATTTAACCTTGTCTCTTCGTTTTTCACCGCTGTCTAAACTCGCGCGCTCCATTATATTCTTAGAGCTAGCCATTAGTTTGTCCTTTTTTTAAATCCATCCATTCTCCATTTTGAACCTTGCTTTCATCCTCCCTCTCAATACTCACTTCTATCTTCCATTTTGCAAATTGTGGTTTTTATCCTTTATGGTGCCTTCATTTTGGGAAGTCATGCTTCCATCCTCCGTGTCCACTTCCTCCATGTCCAATGTTGTTGCTGCTGAGGTATGATGTCCCAATAGTGCAAATGAGGTAAGCGTTTCTACTATAACCTATTGCCATTGTTTTCGAAGTCTTTAGTGTTTGAGAATCCTATTGTGCATTGAAGGTTTTGGATTTGAGTTGGAGTTCCTTATTAGGTGGATGCAGAGAAGAAGGTGAAAGCCTTTGTATACACATCCTAAAGTGAGTTTTATTGTAAACCAATATATTGTAAAGTGTTAATGTTTTAGAGGTTTGTGTTTGGGTTATTGTGGAAAAAATGAGTTTGTGTTATAGTTCTTGACCAATGTGGTTGGAAGTAAAGTAATATCTAAGAATTATGCCCTTAATCTAAATTGAAATTATTATTCATTTGTTATGATTTATGAGTTTTCATACATATCTATTGCGCATATGATGAAGACCCTCTAAGTCCACATCATGCTCAAGGCCCAATCCATGACCCATATGTATCTCAACTACAAAGCCCACCAAGAGGCCCAATAACAAGGAGCATTCTAAAGAAGATCCAAATGAGCTTTTCTCAAAATGGCCACACTTCTCATGGGCTTCAATTACTCTTTTCATGGGACAATGAAGATGTCAAGATATGAAGAGATTGCATGATTGAACATTAGAGTAGCCTTTAAAATTGGGCCATTGTTTAGGCCTTGCTTTCATAAATAGTAGACTAAATAAACTTGTCCATTGGATTTTAATTGGGCTAATCCAAGCCCAATAGGAAGCATAGGTCGAGACACTCCATTCACCATAAGGGAGGTGCGACTTTGGCTTGCCAAGGAGTGCCATGACACTTTTCATGCATCCAAGGGCCAAGAAGGAGAATTCTTCTCCAAGATTGCATTGCATTTCAAACACAATTTCATGTGTATGTGCATTAGTGACCTTCTCTTCTATAAAAGAGAGTCCTATTGCACTTTGTAGAGTTGACTCTTGAAATTTTTAATAGAATGCTTGTGTTGAGATCATCCACTCTTCTATTATTTTGAGAGCACCTAAGCTAGAGGTTTCCAACATTTCCTCTAGCCACCTTCCTTTAGTCTAGTTTCTAGTCTAGTTCTCCTTTCACCACTCTAAATTCCACTGCTACAAGAGCCTTAAACACTTGTCTCTATTCCATTTCCACTACCTACGGAGCTTTTACCAGCCACTACATGTTGGAGCTACATTAACATATTATATCCTATATTGCAGTTTTGTTGTTTAGAAACCTTTTTATAGTCATTTATGTATCTCTTGTATGCTTATGGTGTGTCAGGCACATTATATTTTTAGAGTATTTGAAGGAGCAAGATTCTCTGCTAAAGTTAGACATGTGTATTGTGTACTAAAAGAGGTTACTATGAGAAGCCCTTTGCTTTTATTCTTTTATTCTATGATGTCTTTTGAAACTTTTCTAGTTAAGTTCACAAAATATGTAAATAACATTACTAGAATTGGTGTAATTCCCAAGTCAGATTTTGTTAATGCCTAAGCTAAGTGGCAATAGGTGTACTAGGGATAACCAAATAACTACATCAAGGTAGAGGATTAAAGCATTGACATATTATAGTAAAAACCCAATATGCAGTAGTAAAAGGACGTAGTAAAAAACAAAATGTATGTAAAAATAGAAATATAATGATTGTTTCATTTGTTACTATGTTGATTGTTGTTGACTAAGTTGAGACAAAACAACTTGCTGGACAGAACAATGGTTACCATTACTAATTGGACCTTGTCTTCACGGGAAAATTATTTAAAACAAGTATCAATTATATAAGTAAATATAATAATAAAACATTTTTTCATAAACATTTTATGGCATGCATCAGATAAGTAATCAATGTTTTAAGAATTTTTATAGCTTATTTCCAACTGCATAGTTTCATAAACCTTTATTACTTTTTTCTTACTTTAACATCTGAATCAAGATTCATCTTTGTACAAGATCAATGGCCATATCCCAAATCGACATCATAACTATTTTTTGTTATATTTATTTATTGATTTTAAAGCATCATTTCACCCAAAGTAGCTTTCAGATTCTTGGCATAAATTTTACCAAAGGAGAGCGCTTATATCTATATATATATATATATATATATATATATATATATATATATATATATATATATATATATATTAATTAGGGCAACTGTATTTTTGATAATGTAATAAGGTATATTAATATAAAGGTTTGGAAACTGTGGATGTATGAATTTGGAGGTATTTATCGGGTTGTTCTTTTCTATGAAACTTATTACGCTTTGGATCAAAATTTAGATGAATGAGTCTTAATGTATATAATATATATGGGGTTGGATTTGTTTTCACTATTATGTCTTGGACATAAAAAAGTTGCAGTAGTGATTGTTTTTATAAAAGGTTATAATTGGTGTATGATGCATACATGCAAGGTAGCTGATATAACAAGTCATTATAACAACTTTAACAATTATTTCTATTGCTTTTGCAGCTATTTCACCTTAGCAAGAAAGATCTGTAATGTCGTTTTGCTGTGGAAGATCCCCTTATTTTTGTCGTGGAGGATACCTTTATTTTGCAGTGGAGGATCCACTTGTTTTGTTTATTTCAAGTAAATGAAATGTTATGTTGTTCTGTTGTCAAGAACAACTCTTTTTGGTATTTCATGTAAATGAAATATAGGTTTTGGTATTTCATCTAAATGAAAATGTAGGTATGGACACTGTAACGTCCCATTTAATTTATAAACGCAATTAAGGGAGAAAAAGGCTTAGGCGAGCCTCTGTTAATCTCGCCTAGGCGAGACTAGCTCGCTTGGGCGAGTTTATCAATGCCCGCCACTGTTTTCACCTGCAACAGACGCAAATACGTACCACAAGCAACAATCCCACCGTATCATACATCCATATCAATAGGCAAACACAAAGAGATCACCAACCACATAAAATAGCAAACTCGTACCAAACAAACCGAAGGGCCCTAGCTTCCCTTACCTGGAAATGGGTTTGCACGGGACTTCTACACTGAAACAGGGAGCACAGCAGCTCTAGAACCCAACTCGCAAAGTGAGCAGAACAAAAGCCAAGATGGAACGTGAATCGGAAGAACGTCGAAACCCTAGCAGAGGTAGAAGACGGCTGCGGCTCTAACGCAAGGATAACAATTTTTCTGAAATGCCAAGAAGTGAAGGGTTTAGGGCAGACCCTAAGACTTTATCTGTTGGGCCGGCCTTAGGCCCACTTACAAGGGCAACCCACTAACCTTTAGGGCAAAAAATAAAAAGGGGGCCTTACATTCTCCCCAACAAGAAAAATTTTCGACCTCGAAAATAAAGACTCACCAGGTAAACAGATGTGGATGTGATTTTCTCATGTCCTCCTCTAACTCCCAAGTCGAGTCACCCGTCCTCCGATCCCAGATGACCTTAACAAGACTAACGGTCTTTCCACGACGTCGTTCAACCTTGCTATCCTCAAGAGCTGTGGGTGGTACTTCCACTGTGAGATCCTCCCTGATCTGTACATCCTCAGCCTCCAACACGTGGGCCGGATCGAATACATACTTCCTCAGCTGTGACACATGAAACACCGGATGGAGGTTCGTCAACTGCGGCGGTAATGCTATCTCATAAGCCACTGGTCCAATCCTCCTCGTGATCTGATACGGGCCAAGGAATTTGGGTGAAAGCT
>Ga0209589_1008997_pt1 | contig 15339 bp, 11 predicted proteins | sample CowpeawhiteBW_FD_187525 | JGI IMG/M metagenome (GOLD analysis project Ga0209589, IMG submission 187525) | Root nodule microbial communities of legume samples collected from California USA - Cow pea white BW (SPAdes) (version 2) | ecosystem: Host-associated > Plants > Roots > Nodule | place: USA... | reverse complement strand
TTTTCTTCTTTTTTTTTCTTTTTTTTTTCTGTGTTCAAAGACTTACTTCAATTTTAATTCATTCTAAGGTACATACCTCCTCCATGGAATACAAAGAAAAAGTTTATAGGAGAAAGGTGATGGAAAATGGGATGGCAAAGGAAATAAATTTGAGCAATTCCATGTACACAAATTAGAACAATGTTTCCAAAGTATGCCACTTTTCATAAAAAAAATCCATTTATTCAACTAACTGATTTGACCAAAGAATAATTTATTTTCTCTTCTTATTTTTTTCACTTTTCACAAGATTCCATTAATTTATTAACAAAAAATGGGAAATGATGCATGTTATGTGTTATGCAAAGTGACATGAAAATGCAAGATGCTACAAATTTGGAAACTACCTATACACATGTATACATACTAACAACACATGGATACATGTTATACATTATGCAAAGCGACATAAGGATGCAAATATGATACATGTTATGTTAAGTTTGGAAACTACCTAGATGCACATGCATGTGAATGTATGTATGGTATGTACTATGCAAGGTGGCATGAAAAAGCAATGAGATGAATATTATGCATTATACATTGTGACATAAATCCAAAGTGGATCCATGCTACGAGTCAAGTGAATGTAAAAATGTTATTTACCTTAAAACTATGTGCATGGTACCATGCATGAATGAAGACAAAATGTAGAATGTAATGCATTCTTATGGCTTAAAAGGCATTTACATGATATGTTGATGCAATTGTGATGCAATTATAAAAAAAAAAACATGCATGATATGCATTTAACTGACTTGTCTAATGAGATGTGATACATGTATGCACCTCGAGAGACCCTTATTTACATGATATGTTGATGCAAATATGACACAGTTGAAAATTAACTACTTAATTTTATAAAAAATGAAAATATTAAAAAAAATAAAGAAATAATGCACGCTCCCTTTGTGTCCTAGAAGGTGTAGAGAAAATCTATTTTCTGGTCTATAGGCTTTTACATGATAATTCCAAGGATAATTCTAAATATTCTCACAGGCCTCTAGAGCTGAATTCAACCTCGAGACATAATCCACAACGATAGGCGATCTAATAGATGTGGCATATCAAGAGTAAGATAACTCTAGATGAAGTCTTCACAATAGTTAAGTAGATCTGAGATCTAACATAAAAATTATTAGACCTCCACTCCTTATGGCTAACTCAGGTCCAGGTATGGGACCCCATATTAAAATGAATGCACTAGCCTAACATGTGTAGTGTGTGAAGGGAGCAACCTAAGACTACCTAAACCCAAACCTGCAAAACAATCAGAAAATTCCCAAACAGATATAGCAATTGTCTTTTACCCTAGGGTTCAATAATTTTAACAATATAATCATACGAGGACATCAAATCAAGTAAAGATGACATTAACACAAATAAAGATAGATAAATATACATCAAGTAAAACAAAAACAAGGGGAAAACGTACATATAAAAACAACATACCTTTCGCACACTCAACTAATAGGATCGGCTCTCCAAAACTTCCCCAATGGAGTCACCATTTGTCATAACCGAGATCACGACGGGACGGCGAAAATAATTTAAAAGGTACAAAGGAGTCGCCACCATAGTTTATAATGGAAAACTATAAAAAAAACCTTAAAAAAAGAATAGTCTTCAAAACGAAATTTGGGTTCGGGAGTCGGTTACATGTGGGGAAGGTATTAGCATCCCACAACGTCTGTCTTAAGACGGTTCCCTTTTAAATTAAGTATGCAAGATAAAAGTAGATGTTTAAAATATTTTTTGTTCCCTAAAAATCAAACAAAATAAAAACACATACAAAGTAATAAAGATTAAAGCAAAATTATTTTATTTTTATTTTTTTGGCCCGACGAGGATTGTACCTCGCTCCTACGTATTTCCATTTGGGAAATCAAGGATATCGTAGTTCTTTGTAAAAAAAACTATTTGAGATGATGAGTTAAAATTTGAAATTTTAATATTTTTTAATTCTCAAGGGAATCCGAGATTCAACATGATAAAAAAAATTTAAGTTATCAAACAAATTCAAGACTTGACATGATATCAAAAATCATATAAAAATATATAATTAATAATTTCAAAAAACAAAGATAATTAAAAGCTTACGAAGGAGTTTATAATGTTGCCATACGACACATATCAATTATGAATTCAGTCTCAGAATTACATAACATCAGACCCCAAACGCATTTAGCAATATATTAAGTCAATCAATACACTTGATATTGTAACAGAGTAAGGTCAAGATTCATAACCCATTAATTTTATTATGCTCACCAATACATGAATAACATTGAAAAAAAAAACTTACCTTTCAAGGCAACAAACTAAGCAAATCCCGACTAAGAGGATAGCGAGGTGATCTCCCTTGCATGTGTGCTCTCGTAAAAGAAGAAAAGTATTGAATTTTTTTCGTGTCTTGCATTGGAGAGATTTTGTGCTTATATAGATACCTTGGAATTCCACTAAATCCTAGTATTTAACTATAATAAAATATATGAGGAATGAATTGGTCCCGATGAAACATATTATAGAAATTAAATCGTTGCATAATATTTAGGGTATTGATTATAATTATTAACAAAATATTGTCTGTAATTACTAAAATCATATATTTTCCGGTACATGAAGATCTTGATCAAATCATAATATATCATTCATATAATTGATTCTAATTATTACCAGCAATATTTTCTTCCAATTATTTAAATCGTACCATTCTCTAAAAACATTATTATCGAAAATATTTGCTTCTAATTATTAAAATAATATTTTCTCTGACTGAAAAAGTCAATGAGACACATCACATAAGCATGAATTCAAGATATTTATTCTAATTATTATGAATATTGCTTATAATATTATACCCTTCTCTAAAAAATAGAGATTATAAAATGTCCTTTTTTGACATGTCATGTATGGAGTGTAGATAGCAAACAGTGGGGGTGAAAATATGTACAAAACATTTAGGCTCATGAAAAGGGTGTGATAATTAAAAACAAATTAAATTCTCCCTTCTTTTTCTTTTTTCTTTTTCTTTTTTTTCCATGGTAGAATTAAATTTAAAAAACCTACCATCAATCAAAAACATACTTTTTATTTAATTTAATTTAATTTAATTTAATTTTTTATTTATTTTTTTAACAAAACAAATGCATTTCCCCGAACAAAATTTGGTGTTGGCATTCCCCATTTAAATATGGTTGCTACATTGGGTTATTCATCTAATCCTTTATTAACCATATTAACATTGTTTCATTTTATTAATCCTTTATCAACCATATTAACCTCCTAAGTGTGTATGACACAAACTTAGATGTTATCGGTTCTCTGATCTAAGGTCCAACCTTTTGGGCAATGTCTTTATTAGGTAGCTTCTTTTTGGCCAAGTTGCTTTCCACACTCACTTTATTTTTAAAGTCTTTTAGTTCTTCAAGCTGCATGAACTTGGTCGCCCTATACCTTAACTCATCTAGGTCTATTGTGAGTTTATTCCACAAACTATCCGCAAAAGGTCTTGATCTCAACACAATTCCAATACGATGTAAGGCTACCTCAAGGTTCATGTTGCAGATACTGAGGGTTTTCTTTCCAAATATTTTCATGAAAGTACGTAAGGATTCTCCCTTTTCTTCCTTGATAGTGACCAGGGCCACAAAGGTAAGGTGGTGTCATTAGCTTGTAGCAATTTGCATGATGAAACGAGCTACCAAGGTGCTAAAGAAATCAATGGAAAAAGGAGGAAGCCTAGTAAACTAGATCGAGGCTTCCCATTTAAGCGAAGTAGGGAAGACTCAGCCGTGTCAGACGTATAAAGACTAAATTGAGAACATATAAATCTATGTGCTCATCTGGATCTATGCTTCCATCATATTAGTCCAAAGTAAAGGCCTTCTAGTTGGCCGATAATGAAGTTTCTACATTCCCATCCAGAAAGGGATGTTAGAGTGTATCTGATGTTGTCATCATAGTATTCAATGTTGGGTTGGTACACTAGTTAGTGTGTTTGGTAGTTCCCACTTTAGTTTCCACCTAATGTTTAGATTGTGAAATCTCGAGTATCAGAATCTCCTAAATGCCTTCTAATTTTCTTTTCACACTGATATTTTACTTTATAAGGGCATCCATCACTTCAACATTATGTTTTCTTTAACTTTGACAACTATTTATCTGCCTCTAATAGTAGATTCATCTCGTAAGTGTTATTACTGGATGGTTCTAGTATAGGTTGCTTGTCTTGTTCGTCATGTTTCTAGTGGACACCATACAGTCTAAGTATTAACCTGATGATGTGTGCCAAATCTTCTTATAAGACCGAAATGTACTCATAAGAGGTATATAGGGATGATAAAAATACCCATGTTTGAGGGCATTCACAGATAAAACCTACAACAAATAGTTAGCAGATACCTTAAACGGGTACCCCTGGGTAACGAGTACAGTAGTATTCGCTTATTAGCGAGTCGAAGTTGGGTATCATATTATTCGCGCTCACAGGTATCCATTACCCGTTAAAAAAAATATATTAATTTATTAATTTTCTATCCTAGCCTATCCTAATACATTATCAAAATTAGGTTTTTCTCTATTGCATCGATGAAGTTGTTATTGCCTCTCTTCTCGAACAACGTCTCGAACTGGCCACACACACCTCATTCTAGCTCTTTTTCATGCTTGATTGTGCAGTGCCTTGACTTGGTCATGATGGACGATAGTGTCTCTACTTGCTCTTCTTTGCCAACTGCTCTCCTGTCGTGAGAACCTCTGCTCCTTGTGAACCTCTACTCTATCATCCCCCATGGCATGAGAAACTCACCTCACATTCGCAAGCTCTTTATGAGTGATTGAAGGTTAATTTCATACTTTTGAACGTGAAATATTTTTCTTCAACAATCTATACCTAACATATGTAAAGATGATATTTTTGTTTTTGTATATTTGATTCAAACTTGATCCAGGAGATTAAAGAGCTAGCATCCAAAAGATTGTGTTTATTGTTGTAATTTTATTTGAATTTATTTTATAATTTTGTAACTTTTTTTTAATATATGCGGGTACCAATGGATACCCGTGAGTTTTAAAAAATCCATAAGCATTTTCTGAATGGGTATCCGATAGGTAACATGTCGAGTAACAGACCAAATTTTTTGTTGTGGCTTGGGTTGCAGAATGACACTACCCAAATACCCAACCTGATCTGTTGTCATCCCTTGAGGTATCCATAGGAAACACTTCTCAACTAACTTCTCTTTCCTCTCAATCTACGATGTATTTAGTTAACCAACAATGGGGGCTAAGATGTCCTCTCTTCGTGTCCTCCAACATCTACACGATCATAATGCTTACAAAGACACTCTAACACTTAAATTAGGTATATGCATACGAAAACAATAAATGCTAGATTGAATATGTAATTCTTAACTCATGAACAATGTTATTTATAGTACCTTTGTGGACATTTACCTAGATGTGTTTAAATTACATAGATCATAACCTTCCTAAGTGGTTTAAAGTTTTGCTAACCCAACTTACTTATTTAATCCTTTATTAATCATCTTAACCTTGTTTTAATAAGCCAACAAAGTCTAGGTGTGCATTGTTACTTGTAACCAATACATTCATATTAAGACTACAAAGTTATCTTAGACTAACAAGATTGTTTCAATTTTCATACAATACAAATTTCATGACTTGATTTTTTCTATTTTTATTTAAAGTATAATAAGGAGAGTTATTTATTTATTTATGTATTTATGAAGTGATTATAAGGAAAATAAAAGAATATTATGGTGAAATTTTCAAGTAATGATTGTAAGACCCTTTTTTTCTAATATAAAAGGGGTTTTGGACCTGACCTTCCTAGAAGGCCCAGAGTCAGCACATTAGGGACCTCCCAAGACCCTTGTCCAGCCCCTAACTCTCACTTGGGTCTCATTTCTAAAAATAGTTTCCCTCCCTCCTCCATCTTCTGAGTAGAAGCTCTGTTAGGGCACAGCTAGTTCCTCTGTTGGTTTAATCGAACTCTACCACCGAGTAAGTAAAACTCTAAACTTTTGTTCCTTTTCTGTTCCTAAGCTAGGTTCCACATTGGTTCCAGCCATAATCTCATTTTTCGTTCCTATATGTTCTATTCCCAGCTTTTTAAAGCTGATCTTGGTCTTGGAACTCCTCCCACTATGTGCTTTCTTTTCTCTAGGCTCAATTTTACTCAAAGGTAAGGGAAGCTAGAACATCTTCTTTTTCTTTGAAATAAAGCTACTTATTTTCGTTCTAGAATGTGCTGAGTATGTTTGAGTGATGATTGCATTGAATTTGGATGAATTTCATGTTTGGGTATCTATGGGTTAGAGAATTTTAGGAAGTTTAGATTGCAATTGGAATGAGAGATATCAATTGTTGCAATTGTTCAGTTTGGTATCATCTATAAATAGGGATGTCAAAAATATCCGTACCCGCGGGTATCTGCGGATAAAACCCGCAATGGGTAGGAAACGGATATTAAAAATGAATACCCGCTACCCGCGGGTACGGGTATTTTTTATACCCGCATGTTAACGGGGCGGGTACGGATATCATAGTGTCTGTACCCGTGGATACCTGTACCCTCTAAACTATAATTCACAAAAATACCCTCATATATATATATATATATATATATATATATATATATATATATTAGTAAAAAACATTATGACCTAATTTTTTCTAAGCTGGCACATCTTATGTTCTGTCTTCATTCTTCCAACTTCAAGTATTGTTGCCTTCTTTCAAGTACACCCCTTGACATTATTCTTTTTCCCTTCTTTGAAATTGGGCATATACATCAAACCCTATATAGACAATGACGTTTATGGTATGCTTGTTGCCAAATGATGGAATCAAACTAAGAATACTTGGCACGTAATAGTTAAGGTTTATTATTTGATTATTTTTCAAGAATCAATCGGAGAAAGTGAGCTTGTTTATCAAAGCACTAATTAAAGAAGAATTTCTATTGTGTTGAACGTCATTTTATATTTATTTTTATAATTATTTGGACTTGTATGAACTTGAGTTTGTTTGAACTTTATTTAAAATTTATGACAATGATGTATTTTATTTTATTTTATTTGAATTTATAATATTTGTTTTTTATATAATTTTGTAAATACATGTGGGTACCCGTGCATATGAAAAAAATAGGCGGGTACCCGTATAACGGATACCCGACAGATATGGGTACGGGTACGGGCAGATATTTATCTAGCGGGTAAAGTACGGGGGAACTACTACCCATACTCGCCCTGCCCCGTTGACATCCCTATCTATAAACCACTTTGAAATGATTTTGAGAAGATAAAAGTGTAAGATACCAAATTGTGTAGTGGAACAAGTCAAAATCTCACAACCAAGAAGCATATGGTGTGGCGTTACCCATTTTCCTACACTGCACACTTTTCGTAAAATGAAGGTTCCTACTTCGTTAACCGTTGGATCGAGCTAAAAGTTTAACAGCTGATCTTTAACACATTGTTCTTGACGTTGATCGGTCGGATCTTGAATCAGAGCTCTATAGTGCGAGTAGTTTTTTTATCGGAAGGTCCTTGTAGTTTGGTTGTTGACAAACATTGACCTTTTTTGCTTGTTTGGTGCATAACTTTCTCTATAGTTATTCAATTATGTTGGTTCTTGTTGCATCTGGTTCTTTATTCAATCATCTTTAATTCTAATATAAATATAAAATTTTTTGAGCTTTACACAAGCTTCAATTTTATTTCTAAAATCCCTAATTGTTTGCATAATGTGTTGTTAAGTGGGATTATATAAAAATTATAAGAATTAGTTATTTTCCTAGAGAGACATATGTTGTATGATTTTAATATGTGTATTCAAATGCTTGTGTGAGAATATAGGAGATTATATGGGGGAGATTCTATTTGATTTAATTAGTATTATGTTCACTGATTTAAGGAGTTAGTACTGGAGGTTTATCCTAATACTCTAATTCTCATTCAAGACTCATGTAGAGTGGAATGAGTCATGTGGTGAAAGGGGCAGGAGGTCCTGTCTTTAAGAAAAGCCCCAGGGTTCTTATGATGGTTAAAGGGACTAACCTTGTGTGATAGGGTGAAACCCATTGATAATGACTCTACAGGTAGTAAAGGCCACCACAAGTGCAAAAACCACCAAGAATCAAACATCAATGTCTAGATCCAGATAATTGAGTCTAGAGTGTCATTTTCTGTGATGGATTAGTTGATATTGCTTAGCTTGGTGTTATTGGTGCGTTGTTCTGCAATTCTTTTGAGTGTTATTAATCCAAGCTTTTTCTAATCCTTTCTCAATTGATGAAAAATCATGAGATCCGCCTAATCTGCTCCATTCCCAAAAGTGAATGCAGCAATAAATATTATGAATTTATTTCATGCCTTTGTATGGCTGAAGAAAGCAATGAGCTTTTGATAGAAAATCATGAAACATGTCCAATGGGTTCTGCTCCATTCACAGAAGTGAATGCAGCAACATTTGATTTATCTTTTCATGATTGTGATCGTGATATTGATTATGGACATGGTTTTAAAGGAAATTTCAAAGACACATTTTGTCACCAAAAGTGGCACAATAATGTGAAAAAGGAAAAAGGAAAATGTGAAAATATTGACAAAAAATATGAAAATATATATTATCATTACGGTGGTAAAGGCCATTTGAGTTGTGCTTATTGTACACCAAAGCATCTTACAAATAATGAGAAGAACATAGAAACACATTTTGCATATGAAGATGGTGATTCTGATTATGGCCATTTGGATGTTACTCATCTTGATACTATTATTTTCTTTGCTCAATCAAATGGAAGCATTAATCACCTCATTGGTTATGAGAGTGTTAAAAAAATCATATTGATATTTACGTTTATATGAAGAACGAATGTTGGCACTAGTACCAAAAGTTGTGTCTTATTGATAGTGCAACAATTTATGCAATTCTCATGAGTAATAATTTTTTCTCTTGTTTGATAGTGCGAGACATCAACGTTAGTATTATTTATAGTACTACAAATATATTTGAAGGCTCTAGAAGAGCTATTATACTTCTACTAAGAAGTTGAATAGAAACTTATTAAGTTTCAAGGATATTTGTCTAAATAGATATTATATTGAGACAAACAATGAAAAATATATGAAATATCTTTATATCTCTACGATTGAGTTGAAAAAAAAATGTATATTGGAGAAATTATCAACATTCTCTTATGGTTTGTACTACACGTATATTAGTACAATTGAAATGCATGTCATGGTAAACCAGAAGTTTACGAATCAAAATGAATGCCTTGTTTGACATGATCAGTTGGATGATTTGTACTATGCATATATTAGTACAATTAAAATGCATGTCATGGTAAACCAGAAGTTTACGAATCAAAATGAATTCCTTGTTTGGTATGATTAGTTAGATCATATGGATCTATTATGATGTGAAAAAAAAGGGTTGAAAAACTCATGTTGACACCCACTTAAGAGTCAAGAAACTTCTTCAGACCAATGAGTACTCATGTACTATACGTTCATAGAAGTTGATAATTAGACCATCACCAGAAAAATTAGAAATGAGTTAATCTTACTTTCAGAATGAATACAGGGTGATATTTATGGTCCAATACATCCACCATGTGAAACATTTATATATTTCATGATTTTAATTGATGCATCAAGGTCACATATTTGTTTATTATCAACTCGCAATCAAGTAATTGCAAAGTTATTAGTACAATTTTAAGAGTTCACTTCCCAGATTATCTGATTTAGAATATCTGTTTTGATAATACTGGTGAAATTACATCTCATGCTTTTCATGAGTATCATATATCAATTGAAATTGAAGTTAAGCATCCAGTAGCAATGTTGATACTCAAAATAGACTTGCGAAATCATTACTAAAACGTTTAAAATTGATTGCAAAACCATTACTTATGAGAGCTGATCTTCCAATGGCTACTTGGAAATATGCAATTTCACATGTTGCATTATTGATTTGCATCAAGCAAATAAGTTATGAAAAATACTCTATTATGCAGTTGGTTTTTGGTTAGTGACTTAATATTCTCATGTAAGAATTTTTGAGTGTGGTGTATATGTTTCAATTTCCCCACCAAAAAGGACTATGATGGGTCCTTAGAGATGATTGAGAATATATGTTGGATATGATCCTCCCTCAATAATAAAATATCTTGAATTACCAACAAGAGACTTATTTATAGTTCGACTTTTCGACTGTCACTTTGATGAATAAGTTTTTCCAACATTAGGGGGAGAAAGAAAACAATTTGAAAAGAATATTGGTTGGAATGAATTATCATTATCTTATTTTGATCCTTATACAAAAGAATATGAAGTAGAAGTTCAAAGGATAGTTCATTTACAAAATTAGTCAATCAATTACCAAATATTCTTATTCACAGAAAGGGTAATCGAATTATATATACCAACTACTAATGCTCTAAGTATATTTGATATTATTTCATAACACTCCTGAAGCATGGTATCCCATTTAATTCCAAAGACACGCTTGAAGCGTGGTAGGCCTATTGGTTCCAAAGATAAAAACTCTTGAACGAGAAAGGGACCTAAAATGCAAGATGACCTACTTGAAAATGTGAAAATCCAAAAGGATTCATTTGACATAATTAATGATTTGGTTCTAGAAGAACCTCAGGTACCCAAAATTGTTGAAAATGATGAGATCTCAATAAATTAAGTCATGAATCATATAATATGGAACCAAAATGAAGTTAACATTGATGAAACTTTTACTTATAATATATCGATGAATGCTATGAATGACAATGAGGATCAATAAGCAATGATCATTGAAGATTGTCCAAAATGAAAATATGCAAAGAAGCATAATTATATTTGCTTGCTAACCGAAAGGTTTTTGGATGTATAGTTCACACACCTAAAGTTGTGAAACTCGTTGGGTACATATGGATTTTTGCACAAAATCAAATTAAGAATGATGAAATTGTTAGATACAAAGCATAATTGATTGCTCAAGGTTGTTCACAAATCCTTGTATTGATTTGTGAAAAAAAAAACATATTCATTAGTATTGGATGCAACAACATTGCAATATTTGATTATCCTAGTTGCACAACAAGGTTTGCATTTACATCTAATGGATGATGTTACAACCTATTTGTACAATTCTTTTGAGAATCATATTTATATGAAAATCCCTTAAGGATTTTATTTGCCCAACAAGACAAATTCTATAGAGGGTTATTCAATAAAATTAAACATGCTCTTTTATTGCTTAAAGCAATTAGGACGTGTGTGACATAAACCGTCTTATTGAGTACTTATTAAAATAAGGATATAGAAATGATCTTATAATCCAAAAATGAATTTTCCATAATTATTGTTTATGTAAAAGACATAAACATCATTAGAACTCCTAATGAGTTCACAAAGGCAATTGATTACTTAAAGAAAGAATTTGAGGTGAAGGATCTTGAAAAGGCAAATTTTTTGTTTGAGATTACAAATTGAGTATTTAAACAGAGGTGTTTTTTATACTTAGAGAGCCTTATATAATTAAGGTGTGTAAAATGTTCTAAATGGACAAGTCACATCCATTATGCACTCTAATAGTTGTGAGGTCGTTAGATGTTGATAAATGTCACTTAAACCTCAAGAAAATGATGAAGATCTTCTTAGTCCAAAAGCACCATATCTTTGTGTCATAAAAACACTAAAGTATCTTGCTAATTATACTCGATATGATATTGCATTTGCTGTAAATTTGTTAAGCAAGATATACTTCTTCAACTACAAGAAGAAAATGGTTTGGAGTAAAACATATATTTCGTTACCTTAAGGGTACTATGAATATGAGCTTATTTCATCCAAATGATTCATAATCAGACCTAATGGGTTATGTATATGCATGTTATTTTACATATTCTCACAATGTCACAATGGTTGATCACAAACAAGATGTTTGTTCGCATGCGGTAGCACAATGGTTTCATGATGTATATGAAACAAACCATAGTAGCAACATCGTCTAATCATAATGAATTACGAGGAAAATTGTGGATATGTTTGGTTAAGGTCTATAATTCAACAGGTGTAAGAAACTTGTGGCTATCCCTAATAAAGATGGAATCAATAACTATATATGAAGACAATAGTGTATTGTTCAATTGAAAGGATGATATAAATATCCAAAAATTCATTAATGTGAAAATCTGGCAGGTCTATTTATAAAGTCTTTGCTAAGAAGAACTTTTGAGCAAATGATCCACAAGTTCGGACTTAGTCACCTTAACGATGTAAGTTTACATGAGGGGGAGAAATAGAATATGTGATGAACAATATTGTATTAAAGAATATAGAATGTTGTACTCTTTTTCCTTCATTAAGTTTTTTACCCCAAAAGGTTTTTCTTAGTAAGGTTTTAACGAGGCACATTCTCTTATCAATGGACACTTAAGGGGGAGTGTTATGAATTAATGATTGTCCATTGATTTAATAAATCTACTCATATGATTCATTACTTTTTATGTAAATATTTTTATTAATTAGTTGATTTGTTTCCTTTATAGATTACATGTTGTATCTATAAATAAGACTCTTTCTATCAATAATAATACATAGATGAGTTGCTTCCTATTCTCTCATTCTATATTCTTTCTCTCATTCTTCTCTCTCTTATTAGCTTCATTTCATAACAACAATATATTTATTTATATTGATATATATCTTAAGTTATTAAATGTATATAAGTATCATTATAAAATATTATCTTTCTAAATATCTTTTCATTTTTTATATATACCGTTGCATTTTATAATTATTAAATTTTTTTAATCAAATACTAGTAAAAATATATCCATTTTTATTTTGTGTATCCGCATTTAATTACACGATTTTAAAAAATAATTAAAGAATGACTCAAAAGCTTTTTAAAAAGTTTGTGTTATATCTGGAGAGAATAATTATATAGTTACACATATTAACAAATAAAAAAAAATATTTTATTATTAGAAGATAAAAAATTTTAGTTAAAAATTATAACACAAAGTAATTATAAAGATAAATAATTAATAATTAATGTTTAAAAAATAAAAGTGTGAGACCCCTTTTCCTTTTATTTTTGCTCTAATAAGGTTTGAGCTGGCTTGGTTAAAAGGCTCAAGATCAGCCCACTTGGGACCCCAAGACCCCCTCTCAACCCTTTACCTTTCATTCTGCTTACATTTTTGCAAGATAGTCCCCTCCCTTACTCCCTCTCTTTTCTCTAACAGAGAGCTCTGCTAGGGTTTGATCAAGATTCTTCTCAGAGCTAGCATAATGTCATTCCTCCATGTAAATTACATTAAAACCTCGTCTTTTTTCCGCTTGTTTCTATTCCTAAGCTTTGTTCTCACGTAGTCATTGTCAAGGTCTCGTTTTCGTACTTGTGTGTCTATTTTCAACCTCTTAAGCTATTGTTGTGCTATGGTGAGCCTTGTTAAAACTCTCTTGCACTGCAGTTCTCTTTTTCCAAGTAAGAGAAGCTAGGGTTTCCTGTTTTTAATTTATTTTGCATGTTTTTAGTTCTGTTTCGTGCTTTTAATGATTGTGTGGTGCTTATGATGGTATGAAAATACACTATGCATTGTTTTGGGTAAATTTCTATTTTTGCATGCACCCAAGCGAGACTATCAGAAACTCTCCTAGGTTTCTGCTCGAGCTACAGCCCAAGCGACGAACTCCAGTTTTGAGCAATAAGTGATCTCACTCAGGCGAGGAGGTCTCACCTAAGCGAGAAATCATAGAAACCCCCAATGTTCCTGTAACATCCTAGTCGGATATTACTTAATTAAATTAATTAAAGAATATAATGAATAAAAACTTCTACCTTTATTAAGTATTTTCCCAAAACGTGGGAAATTTTAAAACTTTAATTGCAACATAATTCAAATATTCACAATTACTTTATTACAAAACCAACCAAAGTTCAACATAATTATAAATTACATCAAAATCCTTTAAATGAAAATCCTTTCAAAAGCTCCTAAGTAGACCCTGCACTCCGCCTCTAAGCATCAACTGGCTCACCTGCATCATCATCTGCTTCCGGATAACAAGTTATCTGATCATCGCTACACACAAACAAATAGGGTGAGCTATGCACAACAGATAATTAAATATGAATAAACCCACCCAAAATAAATTCCATAATATTTATCTTTAGATCTCTCATTCCCCATGAACTGATACCCTTTATAAGTTGTATGCAAATGCATCTTGGTCTCGAGACTTGTTGTGCTTCCACGAACCTCCTCGCTCGTGGTCCATCCTACGAGCCTATCCCGCTTGTAGTCTTGCCCTACAAACTCCCTCGTTCGTAGTCCAACCATCTGAACCTTCACTTGCTCGGACCATGACACGCATGCAATCACCATACTATGGACTTCCTCGCCCAAAGTAGCCTTCAGTGGACGCATCCACCCTCGGCCATCATGTGGTCCCACAATGTCATGACTCACTACCAAGCACATCCCGGACCCCCTATGGACTTAGTCCTTCAAGCCCAAAGGCTAGCACAACCAGATTGCCGCAACAGAAACCACCTGGCATTGCCTAAGCGCCGCTAAGCGAAACAACACACACTGGCCATTTGGCGCCACTCCTCGCGCTGCCAGTTGCAGACCTACTAGAACCAGTCCAATTCAAGTATCACGAACACCGCCTATCGAAACCCCTCTCAAAAAATTGCTCCATAGTTCCCATGGTGGCTTATCACCTGGCAGTTTACTTTATGCTGCCAAGCGCCACACCAGTAGCGTGAAGGTTACTAGTTTTACACCCGAACACATGTTCTAATAAACTAAACATCCAATTATCATAGTATGACTCAAAATGCACCAACACACATCATACATATCAATCATATACACTTATACTTTCACATGTATTCGCATAAAACCATCAACGATAAGTGTTATACCCAACACACAATCCTGGACAGTCCAACAAATATACAGTCCAGGACGTACGCATAGTTATTGCCCCAAAAAGTCACATGGAAAATAACGATAATAAAAATCGATATAAAAAAATAATGATAAAACAACAATAATGAATAACAAAATTAAACAAAACAGTAATATTAATAAAATAGCAATAATAATGATTAATAACATAAAATAAATAATAATAAAATAATAAAATAAAATAATAATAAAAATAATAATAATCAAATAATAAATAAAATAATAATAATTTATCATATACGAAAGACGTTACATACATATATTAATATATATATATA
>Ga0209589_1008995_pt1 | contig 15344 bp, 6 predicted proteins | sample CowpeawhiteBW_FD_187525 | JGI IMG/M metagenome (GOLD analysis project Ga0209589, IMG submission 187525) | Root nodule microbial communities of legume samples collected from California USA - Cow pea white BW (SPAdes) (version 2) | ecosystem: Host-associated > Plants > Roots > Nodule | place: USA... | reverse complement strand
TCAATTTACTTTTTTTTTTTTTTCTAAAAGAAATGAGGTAGAAAGAGAGTCTGTTAAAAATAATATTCCTTTATTAGGGTTTCATTGATCACCATCGGTAACTCTTTATTTTAACTATTTTACCAAAAATTAGCCTCACAATGTCACCGTATACTTACTTGTTCACTGTTTTCCAACATTTTTATGATCTTTATTTTATGTACAATGATATTTTAACTACTAAACTTTGATAACTTTCTTTTACAACATGAGGTGTCATCTTCTAAATGATTTTTAAATCTTGAAAATGAAAAAATGGAAAATCACTTAAAAAGATAACATTTAAGGTTATAAAAGAAAGTTGTCAAAATTTAGTAGTAAAAAATTATTTTCATTTGTAAGTTTTTCATTTGTTGTGTTGTACTGCATAAAATGTGGAGTGATTTGACACTTAGGTTTGTGGGAGAGTATAGTAATGTAAAAATAAATAGAGTGTGAAATGTTTAATGTGCAAATTTTATTTCTAATTAGGTTATTAAGTATTCATTTGACATATTGGTATAGATAAATAAATGGAATTAGTGTTGAAAATTAGCTTCTGTATAATAATATAAGGGGAAAGACATTTTTTTTTTTGCTTTTTTAAAGTTTTTTTATTTTGACATCATTTTCACTTAATAATCAAAAACATATTTTCATATTTCTTGTAAATATTGATAGTAAATTAATACTTGAAAACATTCGTCATAAAGCTTTAAAATATTAAAGTCAACCTAAGTTCTAATATCTATTTTTATCTCTATTAAAATAATTCAAATATGATGACTCAATTTTCTAATTTTCTCATCTGATTTGTTATAAAATTTGTGTTACTTAAGTAATAATTTGTTTTCTATATTGAGGTGTTTGTTTTGTTTTGGTTCTATATATTTTTCTATTTAATTGAGTTTAATATTTGACAAATAGGTCAGCATAATTCATTTTTTTTAAATTAGTGCTAACACAAGTTAAAAATAATTACGTGTTAGTTAAAAAAATAATTAATTATTAATTTGATTTTTATTCTTTTTCTGACTCAATTAGTTTCTATATTTTTTTTATATGAAAACAATATGATTCCCTTTTCATCAACTTCATTTCCATGGATCCTAAAAACAAATCCAAAAACCACAATTAATTCATATGTTTATCTTCGATGGTAATGGAAACAAAACAAAGATATTGAATGTGTAATGTGAATTTAAGATTTTTACTAAAAATTAAGAAATACTTGGAAGTACCTCATCACGGCAAAGTTAATATTTTTCTTTTTCATAATTGAGTATGTTTGCAAGAAAACAATATTTCATTGTATATATAATCTTTACAAGTAAAATAACATAGTTTTTTTTCAAATTTATTAATATTTTGCAGAATTAAATCAATCATGGGGATACAATAGAATCAGTTTCTCACCCTTTTTCAACAATTAGATTCTTGAGATGGACTCAACAATTTAAAACCATCAACCATTTCCACACAATTTGCTGAAAAATAAACGTTGAATAAAAATTAAAAGAAATGTTAACAAATATAAACTCTTATTTAATCGATAAAACTATAGATATTAAAGCATCAAAAGTGTTAAAATTTCTATAGAACAAAAAAAGTGTTAAAAAAGCTACGTTTATTATTTCACCTCTCGCGATACACGTATCAATTTTTTTCTTTTAAATAAAAACATAACAATATAAACTCTCAAAATCGTATTCATTATCATGATGTCGATTTAATTTTTAATAAAAAAAGTATCTTTTTAAGATTTTTTTTTTTAAAATTAACCCATGTGATTGATTACTTGTTTAAATAATGAAAGTATGATTATGATATACTATTATTTTGGGTATAAGGACCTAGCACCTATTTAAAAACACTCAATTTGTTCTTATGTTTTTCTCGTAGCAGTTTTTCACATTCAATCCTCTTTCTCCCGTTTGACTGTCCAGACGATCGGGGTACCTGTCAATAAGGTTTCGATACTTAAGTCAATTCAAGTCCGTTTGAGTGAGTGCAATTAATGCTGTAATAAATGCGAAGTAAAAGTCCTTACTAATTTACCTTGGATTCCTATTTATAGTGTTTGACATGGGCATGTGATTAGGGTTTTCTTAATCACGAGCCAAACCCAATTGCTGTTTAAACTCGATTACTGACGACTTGTATTACTTTAATTTACAATTTTGTTTTGATGCAGCCGTCCGACTGAAGGGTCGTGTGTGCTGTCTAAACCTTCATAATTATGTTATGGCGACAAAGTTCCACTAGAATGAGCGGCTATGGCCGCTCAGGCCGTGAACTCCCTAAAATCACTTCGAAAAAATTGCCACATCAACAACTCATGGGATTATTTGCTTGTAACGGACGATCTTCGGTCGCTTTTTCTTGAACTGCCTGACCAAGGGTCTGGCTAGAAATATCAATAAATACCGAAGAAATTACCACTTGATTCATTCATAGACACTGTGAATATAATTTTCAAAGCAAATTTCACAAAAGAATAATAATTATACAGTAATGCATAATTAGATGCCAGGATTAAAAAAAAAAACTTTACGTTATCTTTTTATTCCAAATAAATTCTAATTAATTTCTGTGTTTCTGAACATGTAGTCTCAAATGTTGATCAAACTCATGCTACAACAAAACCTTATCCCAGTATGAAATCAAATTCATATTTTTATAACCAATAAATTGTAACCTAAACATGTTTTTAAATTGTCCAAGATTTTACATGTTAAACGTGGATTGCAATCACTCGAGTTGAGTTCATTAATGATGCAAAATCTATTCAACCCAACATTGAAAATGGCAATCTAGTTTAATGTACCATCCGTACATATCAATGATTATTTTTCCCAACTTAAATTTATATATATATATATATATATATATATATATATATATATATATATATATATATATATATATATATATATATATTTAAAAAGTATCTCAATTACTAAAATTAAACTCAAATAAGAAAAAATGCATTTACATTATAAAAGAAAAAACACTAATTTCGAGTGATACTAGATTCGGTATCCAAGAGTAATGTTTCATAACAAGACAACATTGAAAATGGTCAATTAAATTTCTAGGAAGCAATAGTTGTTGAGAAAACCGATAAATATGTGGTCCTAATGATATGATTAAAGTAAAAATAAACAGAAACAAGTGTACTCTAAATAATTTTATTATACAAAAAATTAGGAGCAAATATAAATATTTACTTTATTATTATTCGGTACAACTTACAATAAGATTTAAATGACATGATAATAAGAAAGAAAAAGCTTGTAGAAACAATGGAGTAATATGAAAAGTAAGGGGATTGATTCACTCCTAAGAATAAAGTATTCTGTGTAGTTTTTTGGTTACTGGTGACCTCTTGTGTACATGTACAAACTCACTCATGTAACCAAAAATGGGGAAAAAAATACAAAAATAATTGGAAATATATATATTGAGATGAATGTTGTTGTTGAGTGTTGTGTGTGATGGCTACCTTTGTAATCCTTGTTTACAAAGAGGGCAACATGATATGATTCTTAGCCATTGATCCACACATTTTTGGTGGAACAAATGGGAACAAGGTAATTGCCTAACTTCTTCTTTGTCTTTGTACTTGGCCAAGCAAATGCAGCATTCCTGTCAATTCACCCAACAACACAATTTCAATTCAATATCAAACATCATAATAAATAAAAAATGTTAGAGATTTTCTATGATACTAGTGTGACTTACTGGATCATCATTGATCAATCTTTGAGTGGTTTGAGAGTCATTGGCAAAGTCCAAGTTGGTGTGAGCAGCTTTGTATCTCCAACTTGGGATTTGTGAGATTTGATCATCTGATGCCCCTCTTGCAGAGGAGCCCATGCTCATGTTGTATCCAAGGAGGGTGCTCATCAATGGAACACAGCAGCACAAGAGCAAAAACAGCAGAAAAGGGAAAGAGTAGCATATTGCATTCCAAGCTAGTAGAATCATGCATAGCACCTGCAGTTTTGGTGCTTGTTGAAATGACCCAAAACGCGAGTCAAAGGCCCAAACATTGCCCATCACAAACCATATGGCAAAGAAAAGCTCTAGTGAACTTCTGCATTTGTCCATCAAATGTGATCCCCTCAGAACACTGCATCATGCATAGTTCAAAACAAATTTCAGATGTAAGTTTGTTGACTTTTGTTCTAATTAGTTTAAAATTTTCGCTGACTGTGTGTGGTTTCTGATGCAAAACACTCTAAACTGATAAAAATATGCTTCTTTGTTAATAACTGTTAATAACAAAATGTTATTAGGCTTTTTGTTTGAATTGAAGGTATCAAACGTGGAAAATGGTGCCTGATTATTGACCCAATAAAAGCTAGGTTAGGTTAGGTAAGCCGAATTCATAAATAATTGTGCTAATCAAGAATCTATTGTCTGGTATATCTTTTTGCTTGGTTCCTGCTGCAACCAGTTCTTTTTCAGTGAAAAAGTTTGGTACTTTCTCATTCCCTTTTTTCACTCTGAAATTTTGATTATTTCATGCTTAAAAGTTAAAAAATGATATATTGTCTTCATATCCTAACTTATGTGATGAAAGTGTAGGTGCATTATTAAAACTACAATAGTTTCAATCTTCATCAATGCTCTGACCCCTTTCCAGCTCTGTTTCCCCATGTGCACCATGTGCAAATCCATAGGCCCACTACAATAATTGGCACTTAAGAAAAAAAAAATCAAAAGTCCAACTTTAGCAGTTCCATATTTTCTAGTTGAAATACTATACTACTCAATTAAAGTTCAACAGTTTTTTTTTTTTTTTTATTACAGAAGATTCTGTCTTGAAGTTGTTTGAAATCAGCCATAAAACCAATGGAGTCAACATTTTCTAAGTCCAACCAGGCAAGTTTTCAGCACATTCACACAATGAGTATCCTATAAATTCTAACTTTCTGGTACTGTTAATTGCTAATGACAGTGAAAGGAAAACTGTTGAAATGAATAGAAAAGGTACCTTGATTCTTCATTGTTTCTCTGCTGCTCCAAATCAGAAAGGTTAAGAGCACCTCCTTGAGTCACATGGAGTTGATAGTAGCGGCCACAAAGTAGCAGCAGATTAAGAACACACCCAGTATCATAACCTGCTATCCACACCCTCATAGGCCAAATAGGCTTCTCGGTCTTTGAAATGGCCAAAGTGAGTGTTGTGCTTGTTATCTGGATCAGTAAAGCAACCAACTCCAGCATCATCCAAGTGCTAGAATTGAAAGGGTTGGAGCCAAGATCAGATCTTGGTCCATTTTGGTAATGGAATACTCTTCTCAAGAAGGTGAACCATCTTGATCTAGAGACTCTCATGGCCACTCTAGTCATGAAAGAAGGTGAGGAGCTGCTTTGTGCACTGGCCATGCTATGTTCTGATGCAGAATTTGAAGGAAAAGAAGCCATGCTGCTTCAATTAAATGGAAATGTTGTCTTTGGAAAGGAATAGAGGATGGTGAAGAGAAGATACCCTTTTGCCTCTATATATGTATTCAGATCAGAAACAGTCCAAAATTGAAAAACGTGTGTGTTCCTGAGACCAAGTCTTGTTTGATTCTCAGTACATAGCATTTAAGAATTGAAGGAGAGAGCCAACTTTTTTGAAGTCTTGGAGATAATTTAAAAGGCATAAGAAGCATTCAAGAACTTTAATTTAAAAATACCATCTGTTGAAGGCTCAAGAGCACGAAATTCAGCAACCAAAGTTGTTGAAAACCAGCTCCAATATTCTTGAAAACCAGAAGCCTTATTCACTGCACCACCATAGCTCAAAGACTTGGCACCAAAACCAAACTAGTGCTACAATTACAAACCAAGATTTCAAGGGCATGCCATGAACCCTTTAGCATAAGATAGTGAAAAGAAAATCTCAGAGGGTGAAAAAGTGTATAGTGAGTGAGAAGAAGTTGGAGATTAAGTGTATATAGAAGGAAGGTAGGAAACAGAAAGGAAAGATTGGTATGAAGGGTATGTCAGGAAGGTGAAGTTTGAGTCTCAGAAGGTGACCAAGAATCGACTACTGAACTTTGCTTTGATTACAAGAGACTCTCAAGGTTTGGAGGGAAGTTAACCGTTGGCCAACTTCTCCTATAGCTATATTTTCTATGAAGTAAGAGTTGCTGAGAAAGCAATTGGAGTTCAATTTTTCAGAACTTTCCTCATTTCTCTCTCTTCCTTTGAGAAAATTAAGACAAACGCAAAGATATATTTTTTTTTTCTTTCTTTCTCTCACCCCTCTTATTATTTTGGAATTAAAGTAAAGTTTATTAGTTTTTCTCTCTTTGAATTCAAGTGGATAAGACTTAAAGTGAGTATCTGATACATTCATACTTACGTAGGACTCCAAGGGGGTAATGTTTGTTTGTTCATAACGTGGCCTTCATAAATGCATTGTTTATGTTATATATGATATAACTAAAAACAAGCCAAGAAAATTTTATTTGAATTCTGGCGGGGACAAGTGATTCTGATATTGTGTGGTGTGGTAAATGGTTGCCCACCTAATCCAACCAGCAATTTGTGTCAGTGTTAAGAGGATTGTGGCCCTACTTGGGTGTAGGAATCACTCACAATTTTGCATCTTGGCCACAATTTTCAATTGGGAGCACTGGTTTTGTTAACCTGTTCTGATATTTTTAGAGGTGAAGATAATGACTTGGTTGCTTTGCTTACATCATTATTTGGATCAAGGTTGTGTCTAATGATGCAGATAGTTTCATTTTGCTTAACTTTGCACTGTGGGTCATGTAACATTTTCACCTAATTGTGCTAATCATGAGTGAACACAGATAATTATTTCGGCATGAATAAGCATGTTGGTGGTGTTCTTTTAACAAATATGTTAAAATGACTTGTGGTGAATTAATCTTGTTCATCACATATTTAAGTCAGAGTTCGATTGAATTAGAAAAATGTAATTTTTTTAAATGTGGTCAAATTAAATTTAATTTACTTAATACACGAGTTAAAGAAGTTTGACTCAATCAAGTTAATTTATAATTCATTAACAATAATTTTGAAGTAAATCAATTTACTTAACTCATTGATCCATAATAGATCAAATTAGACTACAAAATTTTTAGTTCACAAAAAATAAGTTAGATCGAGTTAACTAATTTTTAATACTAAAAACCATAAAAATTCTTTTTAAAATCCATTTTTCAAGTTGTAATTTGTAATATGATCGATTATACTGCATATGGCGCTGTTCCATGTAGAGCTGTGAGAATATTTACTAAAACTTTCAATTAATGAGAGACAATGTAACATTCTTTTGTCAAAAGAGATGTTTGGCCACCTGAATACAAGGATATGTTTGTTTACTTCTGTTCTTCAATTTTAATTACAAATTTGTCACGTTAACTTAGCCTTTTTTTTTATATTTGTACATAAAATAAAGTAAAAAAAAAAAAGGTTATTGTTATAGTTCTTGTGATTGAAAGTGAAAACAAAAAGTAATCAAACTTATAATTTATCATTTTTTTTCTCGTTATAATGAGTTGAACATAAGCAAGGTTGAATCTTATTTGTGAAGAACTTGAAAAACTATTACTAAAAGCCAACAAAGTAAACTTCTTGGATGAAGCTAGTTAATGGAAGTCAACATCATCTTATTAATGTGATAGAAAGAAGGCCTATCCGAAATGATGGCAAAGTTTGATCATATTTTTGGGCAATTATTGCAAATGGGCATTAAAATAAAAGGGAAAATAAATACAATGTTGAGCCAAAAAATAAAAAGATAAAAACTTTAGCTCATACATCATTTTCTTTTGTACTACAATTATACATATTTTTATTCTTGACTCCAAAGAGCTTCAATGGAGGCCAAGAAATTGATGGGTAGGAGCCATGTACACTCAACTATTGGTTATTGTTTAATTATTGTTAATTGTTAATTAATAAGTGGTTTATTAACACATGTAACATCACAAATAGAAAATAAATTTAGTGGCAATGAATTTCATAAACACAACATAAAATGCTTAAATTTTTTTAGGAGTTGAAAATATTGTAATTTAAATTAGGTTGGTGACTTGAAAAGAAAGTGTGTGAAAGGGAATTGAAAGAAGTTGGGTAGATATGTTACTTGAAGAACTAGAATTGAAACTTTGAATGACCAATAAAAATTGGCAACATGTTGCTTATTAGGTGGATATGTAGAGGAAAAGAACAACCTATAATTAACAAATAAAAAAAATACTTTAACCTTCTTTCTAACTTATTTGACTTCAATTTGACCCTATTTGGCATGTGGGGACATGAAATATTAATTATTCATATTTCTTGCAAAGAAAAACAATAACTTTCAATGGAAAATTGGATATTGTGGCAGCAATATCTTTTTTTGTTCAACGAAAAGTTGTTTTTTTTTTTCATAAAAAACATTAATTAATATTAGTGTATGTGTACTAACGTTAATTTAGAGTGGAAGTGTATGAAAAGATTGATTGAATAATTTAAAATGTTATTAGTTGTTAAGATAAGTGTATTTTGGTTCCTTAAAAACTTTAGTTGTTAATATACAAATATATTTTTTTGTTGTGGAGAAAAACTAAATTCATTATTTATCTTTTCTTTTCAGTTTTACTATCCAGCAAACTTTCTTTCTTCTTGAGTAAAATTTGTTTTTGATCTTTTATTTTGTTAATCTTTATTCTAGGAAGGGTTTGATTTTACAATATTCAAACATAAGTGTCACTCCTGAAAATACATATAGTTCATAAATAAAATATTATTATTATTATTAGGAGTGAATAAAATGCACGATTCTACTCAGCTACTATAAAATTTGATTTAAATTATAAAAGTAATTTGATAAAACTTAATTCAATATTTGTTTAAATAATGAGTGTAATTTTAGTGAATTTAATAAAAATGAACACTTATAAATGACTAGAAGTTTCTGACTTGTTTGAATAATGATTGTAGTTTAAGTGAATTTAATCAAATTGAACACCTATAAATGGTCAGAAGTTTATAAATTGTTTAAATTATTATCAATAAAAAATTTATTTTAACATACATTTTTTAATATCATAACTCATAATTTATTTTTAAAAAAGTAATTCAGTTTCTAAAAATTAAAATAACAATTTAATTTATTTATTTTTAAATAATTCAATTATATAATGAACACCAACATTATGTATTGAGAATGATGAAATACCCTTTATTTCTTTTCCAACCATTTTCAGTTTTTCCATGTGAGAATAATTTCAATTCCAATAATTTTGACTGTAAATTTATTCTTATGCATTTAAAAGTTAGACAATTTTAATCTTAGCACTAACTTATAATGCAATTTTCAAGAGACATCATGTTAGAAATTTGTACAAATTAATGATCTATTAATTAACAATGTTTACAAATCAAATTCTTTAACAGAAAAGAAAAAAAAAATGCTTACATGATCTTGAAGCAATTTTGGAGAAATTGCATCTTCCATCTTCTTCTTCACCCTCTTTTGGCTTTGTTCATATTTTTCATCAACATCACAATTCTGTCTTAACCTAATTTTCAAACTTTTTTGGTTTCTCTTCCAATTTTCATTTCTTCATTTTCAAGGTTTTCCCTTTCACGATTTCACAATAACCAAAAGCAATTCATCCATCCATCTTCACATTTTCAACGTAAAACAAGCACACACCATTGCCTACAAAAAAGTTTCATCCACTAAATCTAACATTTAAAGCAAGAAATTCTCTTAAACACTCTTACTTGCATTTAGTTAATTTTGGTTTAAATTGAGTTTGAAACTTGAATATGGATTCTCTTTGGCAAATTGAAGAACCTATTTTCTTGGGATAATTTGGATTTTAAATTATTATAATCTTAATGAATCTGAATTTAAATTATTTTTTAGACCTTGAATTATTATTATTTTATAGCACTCGATTTTATCAATAGTAATAATATATTATTGTATTTATGAAAACAAATTTGACAATTTTTTTCTTTAGAAAAAGGAGAATAAGAAGAAAAGTAAATTTAAGGACATAAAAAATAGTTTAAGAGGAATAGTAATTTTAATAATGACACTCAATTATTTTATTCATAAAAATCTTAATTATAAATATATTAAAATTTCATTTATCTTCTCTTTAACCTTTTAAACTCATCTCTCATTTGTTTGATAATTAAAGACCATTTATAGATTCACGATTGAGAGGTCTATATATTCATCCGATCAGAGTAAAGAACAAAGTAAATTCACTTTTTACCCCTTTTAAGGTTGTTTTGTTCTTTGAGTTTGCATGTGGGAAGTAATGCAATGCATGTGATTCGAAGGTGCTCAAAATAAATCTTTGTTGCTTTGTGATTATGGTAATATGTTTAGATAGATTTCTAATAGGGGTTTTATTTGTCTAGTTTGGTCAACTTGTGATAAATGAAACTCTAAAAAGCAAATGTGAGTTAAATGATTGTTTAACCAACCTAAGGAAATCTAATCTTAATTCTTACAATTTTTTTTAGGGTTAAAGTATGTTTTTAGTCCCTGAACTTTGGCCAAAAATTGAGATTCGTCCCTAGTCAAAACTTTGATAAATTTCGGTCCCTAAACTTTAAAAATGAATGAATATAGTCTTTTTAACCCAATTAGATTGACTTTTTTCAACATATGGAATGTGTTTCATGTTAATATTAGAGTTGTTTATGCTGTTTGACACATTCTCGGCTCAATATTTACTAAGAAATGCGTTCGAAACCTAAAAAGAAATTAACAAAATTGGGTTAAAAGGACTATATTCATTCATTTTTAAAGTTTAGAGACCAAAATTCATCAAAGTTTCAACCAGGGACGAATTTCAATTTTGGGTCAAAGTTTAGAGACTAAAAACATACTTAACCCTTTTTTTTATTTGTCTAGATGGATGGTTGGTACATTGTGTTTTTTACCTTAAATTTGGTATGTGACCTTTGATTGATTTATTTGGTTAGATGATTGAATGAATGAGAAAATTGTATTACATGATTGAGTTTGACATTTGAGTGGTGTTTGAGCTTAACGTGTGAAGTTCTGTGATATAATGTTCGTAGTTATTGCTTGTATGGTTGTATTTGGGATGGTTGAGAGTTAACAATTGAGATTGAGTAATTGGCTTATGAGGGAACATTTTATACATTGTTTTGGTAATCAATTACAAGTTAGAAAAGCAGTAAAATTGACACATAAGCCAAATGCACAAACCAAATTACTAATTCTAATTGAATTTTGGTGTGGCATTAGGCGCTAAAAGGGTATCGACGACGCTTGGGGTTGGGCAAAAATAACCTAACTACATTGAACTATAGTTAATTTAATTATATTAAACTAAAACTAACTGAAATAGAAAAATTGAACTATAATATTTATTAGTTTAAGTTTTGAAAAACTGAACCCATAACAGTTATCTACTCACATAACTGCACTTTTTTTCTAGTGTTGTAAGCGGAACTGATTCCTATTACCCATCACAGCCCAGTAGTCTTGTAACACTTGTTTTAGCATAAACTGAATATTTTTCTTTTTACCATATTATCCAAATTTATTTTTTATATACCTAACTAAACCACCATCTCAATTACAATGAATTATTTACCACCCGAATTTAGCTATTTGGTTCTTTTCCATCAATTTAGAATTAGGTTTGGTATACATGGATTTTTCTTTTTTCTAGTTTAATATTATTAAATTTTAATTTTCATATTTTGTAAGAATAATACTTTTTCTTAAAGAAATTGATATTTGAAAATAGTAATATTCTTTCACAAATTGATTTTGGTTAATACATTATTTAACGTATATTTAATTTATTGTGTTGATATTTTAAACTATTAATTAAGTTGTCAATGAATAGAATAATTATAGAAGAATATAAATATGAGTATACTCTAACTATAAATAATGAATTCAGTAAGGGTGGTAATGTGGGCCGGGTCGGCCCGCATAAGGCCCACACAACGCGGGCTGACTCACCCCACACACTTTATGCGGACTGCAAACACTGGCCCGTCCCGCATATTCCTCAGTCCGCAGGCCCACGAGATGGTCCGCTTTTTTTTAATTTTTATTTTTATTTTTATGATAAAATTTTCAATGTTTAAAAATTGAAAAACTTTAAGAAGTTCACAAAATTAAGTAAAGACTTTGGGGAATTGGATATAAATTGATAATTCAACATTTTCATCATATTCATATTATGACATACACAATGTATTCTTTAAATTTTAGCACATTAAAAAACACATAATACTTGTCTTTTTCAGCTATATAAGAATTTGAAACGCTAATGCAAGAGTCCATAAAAAAGTAATTAATATACACAAGTGCAAATTTTTTAAAAAAAATAAAATTATATGGGCTTGCGGGCCGGCCTGCGACCCGCACAGGCTGCGAGCTCACTACCCTAGCTCGTCCCTCATTTTTTTTGCTAGCCTGCGGGTCGGCCTGACGGGCCAAACCCTAATTGCCACCCCTAGAATTCAACAACAATAATAATAAGTAATAGTAATATATTTTTAAAAGGATGTTTATAAAATAACTACCACTATTAGTGAGAATTCAAATTTATTTACAAAGTAAATATAATAAAATTAATTTTTATTTATACAAAATTAATAATACACTTACAAATATATAAATATGATATATTTAGAAACAAAATTGTAAATATATTATGTTTTTAAGAAAAAATGTAAAAATATAAATTTAAGTCATATTTTTTTATTTAGTTTCCGATTTAATTCAGGTAAAAAATAGTGTATTTTAGTACAAAATTAGTACAATTCAATTCAAAATAGTACAGTTCGGATAAAAAATAATGCAGTTCGGTACAAAATTAGTGCAATTTAATTCAAAAGTAGTGTATTGAGTTCAAAAATAGTGCAATTCAGTTCAAAAATAGTACATTTTGAAAAATAGTTCAGTTTATAACAGTTCAATTCAGTTCATATTATAATGCAGTTTAGTTTAGTTCAGTTCAATTCAATTTCTTAAAATAAAAAACAGTCCAATTCAATTCATTTGAACTATTTTTCAGTTCAATTCAGTTTAAATGAACTATTTTCTAGTTTAATGCAGTTTTTAACAGTGCAGTGCAATTCAATTCATTTTGGTCAGTCCTAACTATGCTAGTTGGAATATGGTCAGTGAGTTCTAAAGGTAATAGCACCAGGCACCACACTGAGGTCATTGGACACTTACTTGACAAGGGCTTTAGGGCTCTAGTATAAACTTGTTTGTTCCTTTATCTTTCTTTCTCTATTCTTTTTTATCCTAATAGTTTAGAAAAACTCAACACTTAACATCTCAAATGTACCTTGTTCATTGATTAAAAAATTAAAAAAAAATTAAATTAATTTGTAGTTGGAGGTTATACCTTAAAAATTTAAATGAGTAATTTTTTTTAAGATATGATGTTCTTGAATTATTGCTATTGGCCATGATGAAACTTATTTATCATAATTAGCCATTACAAAAATAATTTACGAGTACTCTATTAAAAATAAAAATAAAACAAAAAAAAATGTGTATATATAAATATTGGATTTTATTTCATATTACATTTTCGGTATTTGTCTCACTTTTCTATGTATGAAAAACAAAATTTTATAATTTCACCATAAATAATTGTTCCCAATAGGCTTCTTTCATCGCTAACATTGTAGCAATTTTTTCTGGAAATACATAACAAATTAATGTTATGAATAATTCAATAAGTAACCAGAACCGATACATCTACCCTCACCTTTTTATCCGTCCCAAATGTATCTCTTATCCTTCAAGGACAAATTGGAATTACATTCTATATGCCTCCGACACTTCTACAAGTGAATCACTTTCTTAATTTTTTTGTCGCTTGAAGATTAGTAACTAATAATTAATTTTTTTCTTAATTATAAATAACTAATACTCTTTTTCGTACTAGTGTAGAAAGTGTAGTATGTAGTATAATTAAGTTGGTTATAAGACATGTAGTAAAAAAATTATAAATATATTTTACAATATTTTATGACGTCTATATTACATATTATTTTTCTAAGGAAAAAGAGTATTATCTATTTACCAACTTAAATTATTGGAAGCATACAAAAAGCAACTTTAATAGGCATATAGAAAGTAATTTTAATTTGTCCTTGAAGGACGAAAGGTGCATTTGGGGTGAACAAAAAATTGAGGACAGAGTACCTGATCTACGAAACATTACTAAATTATTATTCGCATCTTTATTTTGTCATGTGTTGACCCAAAAAACTGCTGCAAAGGCGAAAGGATCATACGTATTCGCATCATTAATCATAATATATAATTTATTTATATAAAGATTTCAACATCAATATTTCTGAATTATTATAATTATTTTATTTCTTAATATATAATGACTGAAAATTCATTTTATAATTATTGTAACCATTTCATTATTTTGTTAATAAATTAATATTATCATTCATCTATAACAATAAAGGAGATTCTTTTTTTTGTGTCTACATTTCATAATACCCGTTTTACCCTTAATTATTTTATAAATAATTTATTTTTAATCATTTTTCTACAAATCTCTTTTGTCTTAAATTATTATTTAATTATTTTTACATATCTTTTTTTTTAATTTTATATTTAATAACTATTTTAAAAATTATATATTTATTATTGATCTTAAATTTCTTAAAAATTAAAAAATGCGAATATACAGGCGACGCTGTCGCGCCTATGTGTTCACTAGTAATTATAAAAAGAATTAGTTACCTGACAATTTTAACTTTAACCCTATATATGATTTATTAATATAACGTTTATATATATTTAAACAATAAAATAATGTAACTCCAATACATTGTATATTATATTATAAATTTGCAAGGTTACAAATATAATATTTTCATATAATCATTTTCTTTTACCCAAAGCTTTATTCTTTTGTGTATATTTGCACGTATGGATTTGTGAAAACGCAATTATTTTTTTTGAACAGATGTACATTTATTTGCAGGAACTGCAAAATTCCTTCCATATTTCATCTTTGCTTGTATGTCATGATTTGAGAGTATTATAGTTAAACTTACCAAATTAACCTTGTAGTTGGTGTAAAACTAGTATTGGGTGAGAATATTGGATGGTGTGTGAGTGAGAGCGATGTTACGAGGGATTATGTACTGGTTACATAACCGTGGTGATGTGTGTATGTCATTGGTTACATAATTGGTGCTGATATAGTGTGAAAAGCGACACCGATTACATAACCAATATTGTGTAATGTGTGTGTAATAATATATATATATATATATATATATATATATATATAATTAAATATATA
>Ga0209589_1008991_pt1 | contig 15355 bp, 14 predicted proteins | sample CowpeawhiteBW_FD_187525 | JGI IMG/M metagenome (GOLD analysis project Ga0209589, IMG submission 187525) | Root nodule microbial communities of legume samples collected from California USA - Cow pea white BW (SPAdes) (version 2) | ecosystem: Host-associated > Plants > Roots > Nodule | place: USA... | reverse complement strand
TGACCGATATAGAAATGGATCGGGTAATCCCTTCCTTTATACAAGAAAAAGCATTTCTAGTTTGCATGGTCTAATCATTGATCCTGAAAATTTCTACAATAAGATTAGGTAGGTCACTCGCATAGTATTCAAGAATTTTTTATCTTATTATTAATCAAGAATTTCGTATATATCTAGACCGACCCTCACAAATTGCAAAAACTAATTTGTTAAGAATTAATCGAATTGAGGCTATAGCATCATCATTAGCTAGAATTGAAATTAGCACTCAGCGGTTCGGGAACTCTGCCTATCTCAATCCCGGGATGAGAGAAGTTCAACGGGCAAGGCCAGCTTTGCTTCATATGTAGCGGATCGGTATTCTGCTATTCTCTCTCGCTTGATACCGGACATAGAACCCTATCTCGATCAACCCAATTGTCTAACCTTTTTGCATCTTAGGTGAATATGCATATTTGATATGACTAAGGCATTTCTTGTTTTTAGCTACTTGGCCAAATAAGCCACCTTGATATTAATCCATTGGTAGCCCTTTGAGCTTTTAAACCTCTTTTTCTTGTTTTAAGCCTATTGCATAACCTTGAAAAGAAAAAGACCATATTCTACCTTAGGAATAAAGAAGGAGCTAATGGATTGTGTTTAGGAATGGTTGAGGAATAAAGTGTGTGGGTGAGTACCTCACCCACAAATTAATAAAAATGGCAAAAGGAAAAATTGTTGACGAAAAAGTGTTGAAATAATTGCTTTCTAAAACAAAGTGAGAGCAACAAAGCAATAAACGAAAAAGAGTTGTTTTTGAAATTATGCTCCATTATTCTTTCTATATTTTAATTTCAAAAAAACCCAAAAATCCTAAAATGTTTCCTACCTTTGCCTTCGCCCCATTATAACCTGTGAAAAGTCCTATGATCTTTGAATGCATATTTTTCTCAAAGTTTGTGTATATTAGAGTCTTGTTAAGTATTATGAGAGTTTACTTACATGAGTATTTTGAGTGAAAACACAAGCCAAGACACTTGAGTGAATTTTGGAGAGAACATATACATTTTATCTTAAGTGCTTTCTTTCATAATTGATTGTCTTGTGAATTCAAAAGATTAACTCAAATGTGAAAAATAGAACTTTTCCAATTGTATATGCATGATAACTTGATTTCTAGAGTATTGATTTGTCTCCAGTGATGTTCATTCCTTTGATCCAGTGTTGATGTGAAATAAAATACCTCAGAAGAAGTTTTGAAATTGCTTAATTTTTCCCAGGAGTGCAAAAGGAGCTAACAGAATAAAACATATGCATCAATTTATATAACAAAACACACATTATCCAAGTATCATCATCCTTTCATCTCATATCACACGGCCACCACCATGTAATCCATGTTCTACTTCTTTGGTTGATAATCTCAAGCTATCGTTACTGTCTAACCTATAAGCCACCACTTGTAGAACGCATGCGGGAACACTCGCTATTCCGAGCCACAACTCAAAGAATGCTCGTGTTACCCTCTATCCTAAGCCACAACTCTAGGAATACTCCACCATCTGACCTTTGAGATATCACTCAAAGCCTCATAGACCATGCACATCCAAAGCAAGCAAAACACAACGTCTGCTTCATCAAAAATCGCCTGGCGCTACACACAAGTCGCTAGGCACAAAAGGCTTCCAAACCGCCTAGCGGGGAACACGTGCTGCCAGACGCCAAACGCCTCTAATGTTACTGTTTCCATAAGTATCGCCTAGCGAGATAACCCTTATCACCAGGCACAACATGCTTCAATTCTCTACTGATTTTGTAGCCATCACTTGGCGGTCAAACACCACCGCCAGACACTACACCAGTACTTGTGCAATACTGGTTTTTCAGCACCAAAAACAAGTAAAAACAAACCATTCACATTTCTTATATATATATTCCCCATTTTAAACCATGCTAACATTCAATTCTAACTTATGAATAACGCATGCTCAAACAAATATAAGCAACAACACTCTAACGATTTAAGCACATAATCCTATGCACCAACGTAATTAATATTGACACACATGCCTTCTTCAATAACCAATTCTCCACATGTGACCAACCCAAAGGAACATTCAAATTGATATAGACTTACCTCATAACCCACTCATGCTTCATTATAAGATAATTGGAATTATCAACAACTTATTCATGTATTTTAAAGACTCCAAAATCAGAAATCTTGAGTAACGTATATCTCTAACTCCTAACATCCAAATCGAATCTTCACCGTTCAAAGTGAAGAACCACATGTTGTGGACCACGTGTCAAAATTTCAACTAAATCAGACGGTTAATGAATCAGGAAATACAGTTTTACGAAAACTGCGCAAACTAGAAAAATGGTGGCGCCTAGTTTGCTCCAATTTGGTCCTTCATGTTTGGAAACGATTGGAAATGGTCCTCATTTTTGGACGCCATTAGTTCTGTTTGACACCTGGCAAACAGACTGTCACGTCTGGATCTTGTTTTAAGCTGTGTAAGTTTTATGTTTGTGCACGTGTTAATTAAAGCTGAAGAGTGACTTAAAAGAGGGGGTTGGGTAAAGTTTGAAACCCTAAAATTTAAATTTCAGAATTGGGGCATCATGGTGGTGAGGAAGTGGTGCATAACGTGTTGGTGTAGGCAAAGTTGTGCGTCATCTTTAAAAATGTCATTCAAAGTTTGTGGTTGTGGGGGAAAGATTGTTGCTCCTAAAGGCAACTACTATGAAAAATAAAGGCAGATTATTTTGGAGATGTCAAAATTGGGCTGTAAGTTGAAAATTCCGTGACTTTTACTTGATGTTGCTTTTGTTTGTGTGGTAATGGTTTCATTTTTCTTGCAGACCAATTCACATTACTTTGAATGGGTTGATGACGAGGAATCTGATTTTCAAGGGAAAGAATATGAAATTGAAGTCATAGGTGGAAAAAGAGTTGAAGGTGGGAAAAAGGTGAAAAAGATGAAGTTTGTTTGAAAAGGGAGAAAGTTATACTAGATTTGATCAGGAAAAATGAGAAGTTGAAATGAAATTGCAACAAGAGAAAAAAATGGGACATTCATGCTATTTTTATTTGTTATATCGTGGGCCTCAACAATTATAATGGTGTTTATGTTGTTGTTCAAAGTTAATTGTAATGTTTGAGATTACTTTAGTGGGGAAGTATTTTGTATTTCTGATAATGGTATTAACGAATGGTAATGGAATTTGGAACATTTGGTATTAATGTTTGAGTTAGCTAAGAATTAGCACGAAAGAATTAGCTGAGAGAGAAACATAACAACATTCAGTACACACCCCACACAGAACTTGTCTTCTAGTTTGAAAACATACCCTAACATTGTAACGTGGCCTTGTGCACCATCAGATCAGACCATCTACATTGTCAATTTTGGGAATCCTCCTCTCCAAAACAAATTATTTCCATAACAATTATAAACAGTTGCTGCAACATATCCACTTAACATTTGTTTCTTATTATTTCCCATGAAGCTTAAAATGTGCAAGTTAACATAATGCTAACCATACATACAACTTTAACTTATTTGCTAGTTTTCAGTAAATTAGATTGAGCATGAAGAAACAGTAGTCACGACAATTACCACATATGAAATAACTACAACATAATTTACTAACATAACAAAGTGGTTTGAATTGTTTTCATTCATAAACAATAAAAAGTTATCCAATATCAGTTGTCAACAAAGTGTAGCAGACAAGTGGTCCATAGTTTTCAATACAATAATCCAATTATAGTGCTTCAATAAAAAAAGTGGTCCATAATTTTGAATACAATAATCCAATTCTAGTGCTTCAATCAAAAAAGTGGTCCACTATCACTATGGCCAATATTCTAAAAAAGTGGTCCACCATACAAAAGGCAACAAAAAAATGGTCCTTCAAATTCACGTGGCCTATGCGGAAGACCCTAAGACTTCTGTTGTCATGCTTCTTGTCCTTATGGTTAGTGCTCTTTCTCCTTGGTTCATGTTTGCTGCAACCCGGGGTGTGGATCTAATTCTACTGATGGAGCTTTGGTTTGATGTTCTTGCAGCATTGCTAGCTGCACTACAAGTTGTAGTTCTATGCATCTGTCCCTGCCAATTGGGTATGAATTAAAGATTCAGAAGTCTGTATTTAGGAAGGAAAGAAATTGCAAATATTATAGATGTGTGTTTACCTTTCTATTTCTGATTCCCCTTCTACAGCTTCTTATGTTATGTCCTAATTATTTACACCTGTTACACTTGATGATGGTATTCTTCTTTGAAAGTTTGGAATGATTGACATGTTTATCAGCTTCCCTTCGTCTTAGCTTTTTGAGTCTCCCAGGTGGAGTTTTGTAAATGGGTGGAAGTAGTTCAGGTTGATTAATTTTTGGCCAAAGTTGTTGTCCATTGATTGGGGTAATTTGAGGGCCATAACAAGCCTGATAGGCATCTCTTTTGTAATACGCATGAACATAAGCCTCAGGGTTTTCTACCTTGTAGTTAATGGCTGCCACCACATGCCTACAAGGTATACCTACTAAATCCCAAAAATAACAACTACAACTATGGTTACTTAAATCAACAACAAACTTTTCGATAGTGAACCCTTGCGTCACTTCAAACTTAGAATCCTCTACCCATACAGGAAGTCAATTCCCACATTTTTCTATTTTCCTGTCTAGTCTTTTCTGTGGTTTAGGCATAACAGTGCCTGAATATGCATTCAATTTCTCTCTAAGGGTTGCAAATCTACTCATTATATATGATCTAATCCATTCCATCATACTAATGATAGGTTTATCCCTAGCCAGTAAAATAATACTATTAAATGACTCAGACAGATTATTCATCAAGACATCACATCTTGGATAGATGCTAAATGCATGTTTACATCAAGACTCCCTAGGAATGGAAACTAACCAATTAAAAGCTTCAGGGTTGATGTTTCTCAACTCACCCATCTTTTTTTCCCATCCTGCATAGAAAGTTTCCTTTGCTGCCCCCATCATCAAGTCTCTGATCAGTATACCACCACCAAATTTCTTCTTGAAATTACTATATAAGTGTCGCAAACAGAAACGATGCTCCACTCCATTCAAGATTTCATCAAATACAATCATTAGTCCCTGCAAAAATGTAGTTCTGTATAAGAATTTAATGTCAATTAAATGAAATTTTTTTACATTCCAGTTTATGTATTAAGTTTACCTTTGGTTGATCTGAAATGAAAACCCATCTATGATTTCTAATGTCCCCAATATCTTCTAACAACAATGTCAAAAACCACCTCCAAGTCTCTTTGCATTCGTTTTCTACTACTACAAAAGCCAACGGATAGTATTGGTCATTGGGGTCCCTACCCACTACAACCAACAATTGACCACCATATGTTGTCTTCAAATGGCAACCATCCACACCTATAAAGGGTCTACATCCAGCAAAAAACCCCTACTTACATCCATCTAAACACATGTAAAAACAGCCAAACCTAGGTGGCAGACTTGGTTAGGGTTAATTTATCTTAATCTTAAAAGTTCCAACATTCACTCTCAATAATTCAGCCACATAGTCATATAAATGACCATATTGTTGTTGTCCATCCCCTACCAAATAGTCCATTGCAATATGTTTTGCTTTCCCAGCCCTCCATGGTGTTATGCCTACACTATATGTTTTATTCACTTCGTCAATTATTTGAGCCATTGTCATAATACCAACATTCATAAATCTGTCTGTAAGGACCTGAGCAATCTAGTCCTTATTTACATTTTTGTTTCCAAAAACCCTTCCACATTTATGACGCCCAACAAATGTCTTAACACTAAAGGTTTGCCTCCCTCCAACCCGGCCAACCATGATTAGAAAACCACATTTCTTCTTACAAATTGCCCTCACTCTCTTCTGATCATTTTTAACAAATTTTACTTCTTTTCCATTTAGAACACTATGCTCCATTAAAGCTTGTTTAAAATCCTTCAAAGATCCAAACTCCATTCCCAATTTAAATTTGAATTTCTTATTCATATCTTCAGGTCTGAACTTACAAAATTTGGGACCAACTGTAACATCACCCTCATCACTATCAACATTAGAATATAAGTCATTAGTATTGTAGTCCTCATTAAAATCTAAGTCATCAAAATCTAAGTCATCAATATTGTATCCAAAATAGGGCCAATCTTCCTAACAGGTGGATTAATGTCCATCCCAAATCCATCATCATCATCTGCCACCCTCTCTTCTTCACTGTCATCTAATTTATCTCTTGCTAAGCCTTCTTCATCTTCACAATTAACATCTTCAACCACTACTTCCTCTTTTCCTACCACATTTTGTTCAACCACAACTTCGTCTTCTACAGCCACATTATCTTCAGCCACTTCTTCCTCTTCTACAACCACATTGTCTTCAGCCAATACTTCCTCTTCTCGTACCACACTCTCTTCAGCCAATACTTCCTCTTCTCGTACCACACTCTCTTCAGCCAGTACTTCCTATTGTCGTACAACATTCTCTTCACCCATTACTTCATCTTCTCTTACCAAATTCTCTTCAGCCACTACCTCCTCTGCTCCACCATCACAAATAAAGTGAATGACTTCACGCTGACTAGGTACATGCTGAACATATATATCAACCTCTTCCTTAGTCTCCTCTGTAAAGTTAGCTAATGTCATTGCTTCCTTGTCACCATTCAACATTCGTAGATTGTTTAATAGCTTTTCTTTTGAACCCTTCCACCACAGTTTAACATCACCCCGATATTTAAACTCTTTGACGATGCCCAATGCTTCAAAATAGGACCAAAAATCTAGGTCGATCCCTTTAACTACATGAATCTCACCCCCGACGTATTTAAGTCCCTTATTCCTTTCGAACCTACCCATATGATGAAAAGCAACAACAAACCCCATTTCCAGCCCTACATTTTCAATCAACAGACAAACTAAAGAAATCAAACCACACACGAACCAAAAAAAGCAACCAAACCAAACCAAACAATAAAAAAAACATTAGGAACGAACTAACCTTAGGTCTCGATTGTACTCTTTAATGCTTTGATCCCTTCCGTCAAGCTCCCGATTGTACTCTGTAATGCTTCTATTCAGACAAAATTACTCTCCCACTCACCAAATGACCTTTCCCCTTCTTTTAATTCGAACACCCCCTTCTTTTTAATTCAGATAGAACCCCCATTTTCTTTAATGCTTTTTTTTAATTCGTTCTCTTCAGCTTTAATTAACACATGCACAAAACATAAAACTTACTCAACTTAAAACGGGATCCAAACGTGGCAGTCCGTTTGCCAGGTGTCAAACACAACTAACGACATCCAAAAATGAGGACCATTTCTAATTGTTTCAAAACATGAGGGACCAAATTGGAGTAAACATTAGTTGAGGGGCTAAAAACAAAATCGCACAAAACTTGAGGGACGAAAAACATAATTAACCCAAATTTTTTTTAAGTAATAATTGTTTTCCTATTAATGAATAATATTTGTAGTTTATAATAATTCTTAATAAAAACATTTAAAGTAGAAATAAAGGTTATAATTTTGGTTAATTAAATTGGTTCTACTATTATCAGCCGACGCTAATATTCTGATCTTAGGATATCGTTAGGTGAATCACCATACATCTACCTTGTGTTTGGAAGAAGCATTTCAACAATTATAAGAAATTGAAATATATTGCTTTTGAAATTCTTGCAATTGAATTCCTCTCATTTTCTAAATAAGTTGTTTAGATAGAGTAATTGGAATACCTTACATTTCAATTTCTTGTTTGGATAAAATAATTGAATTTCTCTTATGAAATAAAATTTTATTTTAATATACAATTTTTGAAATTAAATTCAACAAATATAATTGTCAACTTAAAATATTTAAATTCAGTCAAATTTCGGTCCAACTCGTCAAGGTTATTGGCCTGATCCAACTCGTCAAGGTTATTGGCCTGACCCAGCTCGTATAAGTCGTCGGGCCGGTCAAGCCAATTTGGGTTGACATGTGGATCAAGTCCACCGGGCCCGTCAATGTCATCAGTCTTGCTCGACTCATTTGAGTTGTCGAGCCTGTCAATGTCATTAGCTTACCAATATGATATAACATGTAATCATTACATCTAACAAATTAATAACAAATTTAATACAATTGAAACATGATCTTTAAGCGGATCTTCATCAATATTCATCAATCACATGAGACCTTCATGCACTTGACTTTATCAAATCTTTGCTTCAAACTTGCTTGTGCCAACACATAACAGATGCACCCACAACATATTTCTAACCCAACCGACAAAAACAACAAAACATTTCACCCTACAACACACATACCAATAATAAAGAAAGGGAAAACACCCATAATAGACATACCTACACCACATTTCTAACCTAACCCACAACAACAAAACATTCCACCACACAACACACACCAAAATCAACGAAATGGAAAACACCAAATTGTTGCCCATCAATCGAAATATACAGTCAACACGAGAATGCCTTACCAATTTGAGAACAAAGACGAAGACGAAGGACGAGACAAATCACCGATGCTTGCAAGAAGTGAATGAACACCCAAGTTCCTTTCAAAAACACGAACGATGGAATGGAATGCGCTACAACCCACCCAAGAAAAAACGAATCAAAAAGGTGACAATGCCCTACAAAATTTCAAGGAAGTCGAATGACTGAAAACAGAAATGGAAGATGAGTTCTCTATGTTTGTGAAAATGAGTTGTCTCAGCTAAAGATTTAAACTTTGGGTGGTTTTCTCTATTGAAACCTTTTGCCTCTTTTTCCCTTTTTTTTTTCCACACACTTGGTAGTTTCTAATTTTTTTTTTTAAATAAAGAAATAAGTGACACGGTTTAAAGTAAGTGAAAAAATTGTGTCTGAAATATATTGTCCTATTTAAATAAACTCAAAGTAATATAAGTTAAAATAATTATAAATTGGATTTGAGAATTAAGATTTTTTTTTTCACTCTTACTATTCTTCTTACGTGTGTGTACACATATTGTAGGATTCTTCCAACTTGCATTTAATATTTTCCATAGGAAAGAAAGTTATTGAAGTATAATAAAAAAAAGAGAGTAAGAAACATAGGCGTTAGGCGTTATGCTCACTCCTTAGTCCTAGTTTCAAACAACTACTCCCTACTACACCCAACCTTCATTCATTTTTGTGTGCCATGAACGTACCTTCTTCAAACTTCATCTTCACCTTCACCTTCACCACACCACTGTGCTACCCCATTCCCTGAGCCATGCCTTCTTCCCCCAAATCCTACGCCCTCCCCTACGGCCGCCACCCTTCGCCCTTCACCGCGCGCAGATCCACCCTCTCCCTCCTCCTCATCTCCCTTCTCCTCATCCTCTTCCTCTTCGCCGTCGTCCCCTACCTAACCCAGATTCGCCACAGCGGCTGCGCCGACGTGCACCCCCGATCGGTGCGCGTCGTCTGGGAACATGCCGGCAACGCCAACGCCGCTGTCGGTGTTGGCGATGGAGAGAGGCACAAGGTGATGGGGTTTGTGGGCGTTCAAACGGGATTTGGATCCGGTGGAAGGAGAGAGGCGTTGAGGAAGACGTGGTTTCCCTCTGATCGCCAAGGCCTTCAACGGTATTCGCTTTATCTCTTCTAACTCCTCCCCAATTCTGTTTTTTATTATTTTTTTGGCTTAAATGCAGTTTTAGTCCTCAAGCTTTGCTTTTTAACTCTGCCAATCAGTATTGTGTCATCCCTTTACTCCACCTCATCTATGAATAATGCATTTATTTGTGTTGTTGTTGTTGCGGTTTTTGTGATCTTTTGTATTTGTCCAAATTTGATTACTATATGTTTAATTGAGCGATTTCAGTGTTGGAATATTTTCATTTGTTAAAATTGGGTACCTCCATTTGTCTCACATCTAAATAGTGTCGAAATTAGCTAACAATAATATCTAGTTCATCTTTGCCAGCATGAGTGTGGTTTCTTTGGTCCATGGATATGATTCACCAGTGTCCTAAGGTTTTGCCTAAGACTAAAATCGACCGAAAGATAAGTAAAATCTGCCAAAGGGTTATTTCTACTGAGATCGAACTTGGGAAGTCTGTAGTTTTAGTCTACAAGAAAAATTCAAATGAACTTGTATTCTTAGTTTTAGTTTTCATTTATTTTATTCTTAATCTGCTCCCAAATGAAGAGAATGTTTTGCTTTTGCAACGAATAAAAGTAATGTATTTATTGAGAAGAGTGACATTAGTATAATGAAATTGATTCAGTAAGTAACATATTCATTGTTGTTATTAAAAATGTATGAAAAGACTATCATTTTGGGATTGAGGGATTGCTATCTCTTTCCTAATTAACTGTTTGATCTGTTAGTAACTAATGATACGCATTTGAGTGATTATGTGAGTTTCTTCACCTCCCTTGTGCACATTGTTTTCATCCATGGTTTGAGTAGTTTTATAGAGAAAAGAAAGATTCTGGACCTGTATCAGTCTGTTAATTAAGTACGGGGTGCTTGATGATAGCAAATCCTGTTACAAAATCAGTCAATCAGAAGAATGGGGACCAAAATTGTCCAAATAAGCATTAGGAGGACCAAAATTGCATGTAAGTCTTTTTATTTTTAGTCATAGGGTTTTGAAAAAAGTGAATGGTTTTGCGTGTGGCTTGTTTTGTTTTTCTTTTGAGTTTTGATGTGAGAACAAAGTGTTCTACGATGATGTTACTAATTCTCTTTAGGGAAATTGTTTAGCGGCCAAGATGTTAGGAATTCAGAAATGTGATATCAAACATTTGTATTTGGACTAGGAGTGGGGTGACATTTTTGCTTTCAAGGACGACCATCAAACAACGCACTGTTTTAAGAACATCAAATAATTACAATTTCTTTTTCTTCTAAAGTGTAGAAGTCTAAAAAGAGAAGTATTTTTTTTTTTCAAAAAAGAGTGATATTCTAAATATGTATTTTTTTTCTGCTTTAATTGGTTTAAGATATATATTTTTTTGTTTTAGTTCATCAAATTTTTTTATTTAACACAAATGATGTGGTTTTGGTCCTTCAGCATGGACTAGAGGCATTTGATTTTTGTAAATTTTAGGGATTAAAAAACTAGAACTTTTTTATAGGGATAAACCTTAGAGGTTATATTTTTAGGGATTTTTTAAATATTTTTAAGTCTTGTTTTAAGTATCTGTATACACAGTTTTGGAAATGTACATGAACCATGATCCTTTTTGGATTGAAACTCATCATTTATATTTGGACTTTACAACATTGATATTAAAGATGAGAGGGTGAAAAGGAAAGTGAAAATGGATGGCAGTGATGATTAGCAGTATTTTATTGTGCGAGTATTACTGATTTGCAAAGCTTATTTGTAGATCTGTTTTGAATGTTCCACATCTTTGGCATGAATTGAATGTTTCATTAGTCATCCTAGGTTCTCGTCTGTGTTTGAAGTTACGTAAAGTGGGTGATTGTATTTTGTTGGTGGGTTGGATAGTTTGGGGGAAGCTGGGTTTGAGAATGGAGGAAGTTGGTGCTGTCATTTTTAATTATTGACTGTTGCTTGCAGTTTGGAAGAAGCCACTGGGTTGGCTTTTAGGTTCATCATTGGTAGAACAAGTGACAGAGCAAAGATGTCTGCACTTCATAAGGAAGTAGCAGAATATGATGATTTCATTTTGTTGGATATCCAAGAGGAGTACAGTAAGCTCCCATACAAAACGTGTGTGCTGAGAATGACTACATTTATGTTTTTTATCTGTAGTGTGTTGCTAAATTGAAATTCATTAATCACAGGTTAGCTTTCTTCAAAGCTGCTTATGCTCTTTTTGATGCTGAATTTTATGTCAAAGCTGATGATGACATATATTTAAGGCCAGGTGACTTGATCTTTTAATGCTTATTGTGGTAAATATATTGAAGAACTTCCTTTACGTGATGTCATTTTACAATTCTAAGAAAGATTTATGCACTCATTTTTAATTTATCATTAGATCGGCTATCATTGCTACTGGCCAAAGAACGATCTCATCCTCAGACATACATAGGATGTATGAAAAAAGGACCTGTTTTCACTGATCCAAAACTCAAATGGTTAGTTTTGTTTTAATAAGTTTAGTTTATCTTCAAGATTTTTGTTTGATTCTGTATAGATTAATTTTCCCTATTCCAGACTTTCAGCATGCCACAATTTTACATAGGAGCAAAAAAAAAAAAATTATACCATTAATAAATTACTCCAATGATGAAACAAGAGTAGTATGTAGAACTTGATGTCTTTACTTGATGAGGCTATTTGCCTGAGAAAGAAATATAAATTATTAATACTACTTAGTTGTTAGATGTACAAACGAACAACTACTATCGCAAGAATGTAAGATAAGTTTGTAAGTAGATTTCAGTTTTAATCATACTTGTTATCTTACGGTTAGCTATTTTGTGGTTGGCTAGCTAAACGTATCATGTAATAAATCGCAATGACTTCTTTGACTTGTTTTATACATGTATAAACCAATGCAATTTGGTATGTAGATACAAACCAACCAATTCAGCAATTAGTTATTTTTACTTGTGTTTTCGCTATTTCTGTGAATGAAATTGAAAAAGTGTGAGTGTGTATGTATTTGACAAAAGGAACTGAAGAAGCACTACTGAAGGCACACCCTATTTGATTATTTTGGTGCTCCGTTTTCATTCTTTTTGTTAGAATAAATAGTCTTAAACGAGATTCATTGAATTGTGTGTTGGACCTAGTACCTAGGAGCATGCTTTAGATCTAGTTTCTAGGAGCTTCTTCTAGACTTCTCTTCTTTCCTCTCATCCATTGTATCTCATGTACTATAAATATTGAAACCTAAGAGGAGAGAACACACACACTCAAATTCACTCTAAAATCTTCTTCACTTTAATCTCAAGTCTTTTGAAACAGGGTTTTACATCATTCATTTTATGTACTATATTTGGCTGTTCCATTACTGTTTTTAATGTTTTGAAATAGAAGCTTCAAGCACTAAGATTTGACTTATGATTTTGTTTTGTATGTTTTGTTTTTTCTATTTCTAGCTTAAAATTATCAGGCGGAGTTGTATCCATCATTACTATATGTTTTCAGTTATTTTCCATATTGTCTTTGAATCTTACAAGGTGATATACTCTATGAATTATGATTAGTTTGGACATTCATGATTTTAGTTGTGATTTGATGAACTTGGTTTCCATAATCTGCATCAGTACGAACCTTTTCAAAGGCATTAATTAAACAAGCCCCAATTTTTAACAATTTTGTTTGTAGCTTTTCTATTTTCTCATGCTTTCCTTTTGTTTGGGGGCGGCCGGGGGGAAGGTGAAATGCATATACTTTCATCCAAAACTTGAAAGTAAGGTGGTTCACTGTGGTTGAATCAAAATAAATATATAATTTGTTTAGATCGCGGGATGTTATTAAAATCATTGTGGAATTCAACTACTTTTTGTTTTCATCTTTAATTTTCATTTGATAACAACAGATAGATTTTCTTAAATAGTAATATCCACCAAAAGATAAAAACTATCTTTCTTCAAAGTATATATAATATACTTTGTCTACTCAATTAAAGTAAAATATTTGCTAATCGCTCTTTTATTGTTAATGATAGATACTGTTGGGGAATGACCTTTCTGTACTTAATCCCACCTAATGGGATAAGTCTTGGTTGTTGGATGTAAACTTGACCCCGAATAAATGATCATAAAATTACAAGATTGAAACAATTTCAAACCTTTTAATGTGGCACTTCATTGCAATTTTGTTTTAGACCTCATTATTCGTCACCCTTATATTTTTGGGTTGAAAATGCTAATGTAGTGTGGTATCTAGCCTCAGCACATTGTTACACTTAAGGCCCCAACTTGTAACCAGCATTTTATCTACTTTTTCTTATGGAGTGCTGATTCTGATAAAATCCTGTAGGTATGAGCCTTTGTCTAATTTGCTTGGAAAGGAGTATTTTCTTCATGCCTATGGTCCTATTTATGCTCTTTCTGCTGATGTTGTCTCAAGCTTGGTTGCTCTTAGGAATGACAGGCAAGTATTCTTTCCTCCAGAACTTGCATGGCCACATGACCTTTTAAGTAGACAGTAGAATCACAAATCTCTCTTGTTATTGGGCACTGTAGGAAGAGTAATACTCGATACACTCGTTGATGTTTAGATGTAGAAATGTTTTTGGGCCTATCCATTTGTAAGAAGGTATGCAATGCACAAGGAAAACAGAAATACCAGGAGAGATTTGTGTGCTTGGGTTGGATAATTTCTGTTTCTAATCACAAGAGCTTGTTAGTTTTCTCACTGGTGCAAATGGATTGAGAGCTATACTCTTTGTTATCTAAACAATATCATATTTTGGAGGTTGAGGTCTTAAATTTCCTCTTAATATAAAAGGCTGGCGGTTACAAGTTATAAACATGATGATATGGACCTTGTTCAATACATAACCTCTTTCCCACTTCAATATAATGCTTCTGCTGCATTGTTTCACAGTTTCCGGATGTTCAGCAATGAGGATGTTACTATTGGAGCTTGGATGCTAGCTATGAACGTCAACCATGAGAATAATCACGAACTTTGTGCTACAGACTGCACAGCCACATCTGTTGCTGTGTGGGATATTCCAAAGTGTTCAGGTTGGTGTTTCTCTTTGCACAGTGATGTTATAGCACCAGTATTTGGTGCTTTGTAAGACAGAATTTTCTAGGAGAACCTTAAAAGTCCGAAATTCTTGATACGGGATACCGTGAAATAATTGGTATTATGGGCTACCTCATGGTGCATTGTTTTGAGCTATTCAACGTTGTCTTGTATCTTTCTGTCCAAATATCAATGGTGTTTGGATGGGAAAAGGGAAGGTTACTTTTTAACTTCTAATTTAAGAAGATGTTTATGAAAATAAATTAAGGGATGTTAAAGGATCATCATCATTGGAAGTTTACATCATAATCTGCCATTTTTATTTCCTTCATTTCAATATAATCTCAAATAAGGAATTTTGGTTAAAATGAAAATTTTCCCTTCCTCCCCCTTTCCCTCTAAAGATCATCTCTTCAAAGGACCTTACCCATCAAAATAAAATAATCAAATATGTTTCTAAAAAATATTTAAAAATGACCTTACCCATATTTGATGCATGAATTAATCCTTAAATTGAGAATCTGTTTTGGTGAGGTTATATGATTAAATCGTTTCAGAGGATCTTCTATATTTTGTAGTCTGCATTTAACTTCTTATTATGTTTGTATGTCCCACACACGCACACAATCATATATATATATATATATATATATATATATATATATATATATATGTATGTATATATAT
>Ga0209589_1008987_pt1 | contig 15359 bp, 5 predicted proteins | sample CowpeawhiteBW_FD_187525 | JGI IMG/M metagenome (GOLD analysis project Ga0209589, IMG submission 187525) | Root nodule microbial communities of legume samples collected from California USA - Cow pea white BW (SPAdes) (version 2) | ecosystem: Host-associated > Plants > Roots > Nodule | place: USA... | reverse complement strand
AATATTATAAAAATAATTATAAATAATTAATACAAATTAAATAAAATATTTAAATAATATGAAATCTTAAAATAAAAAAATTAAATATATTTATATATATTATTAGTTATTATATATAAATATATCAATTATTATATTTTAAATAATATTTTAATTATTAATGATTATTATATTATTAATTATATATATATATATATAATAAATAATAATAATAAATAATATATATATATATATATATAATAATTGTAAACCCCTTTTCCCAGTTTATGATTCACTGGGCCTGGCCTTTTTGTAGGCCCAAGGCCAGCCCCACAGTAGGACCCCAATACCCCACTCAGTCTTCTCATTGTCTCTTGTCCCCTTTTCAGAAACAGTTTTTCTCCCATCTCTCTCTAAGAAAGTAGGAGCTCTGCTAGGGCAAAATATGTTTCCCCCTAAAGTGAATCGAACCACTTCCTTGTAAGTACAGATCGAAACTCAAACTCATTCATGGTCCCTTTTTCTTGTTCTAAGTTGGTATTATTTGGGTTCTGCTCCTAAATCTCGTCCCATGTTTTATCCGCAATGTTTACAGTTCCGTTTTTAGCTGCTTCGTCCCCTCTCTGGGTGCTCTTTTCCCTTCAGCTCCATTTACTTAAGGTAAGGGAAGCTAGGTTTTCAAGATTTAGGTTATTATTTCATGTTTATGTTCTGCTCCATGTTGTGGGTGCTTGAATGGTGTTTAAATCGTGTGCAAATGATTGGTTTACATGCTGGATGTTGCTTTGTGTTGTTTTCTGCCTTGCATGCGTGGAACAGTGGGGGGAATTGATATTCTCGCCCAGGCGAGCTCGTCTCGCCTAGGCGAGAATGCCAGAAGCTCGCTCAGGGTTTTGCCTCGAGCACTCGCCCAGGCGAGTGGTTGCGTTTTGAGCGACAGGTCAGCTCGCTCAGGCGAGACAGCCTCGCCTGAGCGAGAGATCGTGAAATCTTCCAGAACCCACTGTGAGGCTCGCCTAAGCGAGAGCCCGTCGCCTGAGCGAGACAATTTCTCTCGTCTGGGCGAGGACTCCTAGCCTGAGCAAGGCTGCCACAGCAGGTTGCTTTAACTCTGTTTTCTCTCTGGTTTGATGGGTGATTTGTGTGATTTATTTGTTTTCTCTTCTCAAAACCTAAAGCATGTGAGTATATATGGTTGTTTGATTCCTATGAACTAAAACTTGGTTGGTTGGTTGAGAACTTGCATGAGAATTGGATGTTTTGAGATAAAGGTGGTGGATGTGGTATGAAACATGAATTTGGTGTGTGATAGGCGTAATTCCATGAGTCTCGTGGAGAGACCTCATGGTGGTGTGTAGTGTATATGTTAAGATATGGATTCAAGTAAGGACCGCATCTCAAAGCTCTAATGGGTCAGTGAGTCTCAGGTAGAGCACACTGACCCAAGTGGTGAGAGTGGCGGGAGGCCCTAGTCTCTGGCAGGATAATGGCCTTAGACGCTTAAAGGCTAACATTGTGTGTGGTAGGGTGAAACCCATTGGCAATGGCTCTGCAGAGCAGTAGAAGCCACCATGAGTGCAAGCGTCCAGTGAATCCGATCTTAGTATATGTATCCGGATAATTGAGTCATAGTGTCCTGCTTGTTTGCTATAACATGATTCTCTATGCCTACTGTGTTGCATGCTAAGGAATGTTTAAGTGCTTGTCCGTTATACCATGATAAGATTTAAATTGCACTAGCTTACCCTTTCATTTCGTGTATGTTATTTCTTGTGTTCTTTCTCTTTTGCAATGATCACCCTATTTGTGGGAGCAGATGGGAAGAATGTGGGAGGTAGGCCTGATGGTGGCAGCAGCGCGGTCTAGTGGGATGTGTATGTGACTCTCAGGAGTGGTTCTGTGGTCTTAGTGCCTATTGTAATTCCTTGCTCTGGGAGCATCTCTTTTGCAAAACTGTTAAATGTTTAGTTTCTGTTATGTCCATGGCATTGTAGTGTGCCTAAGTTTCCTTTAAAAGTACTCTATTGGATTACTGTAATAGTGGATTTCTTTCGCGTACTGTTCATCAGATTGCTCTTGTATTTCTATGATTATGTGATGTTTTTATTTAGTAGATTTGATCTATTTAAATGGGATGTCACAATAATTAATAAAATAATAATATATTATAATTAATAATTAAAATAAACATATATTTATATAAGATTTAAAGAGGGTATAAATGTAAAATAATGTGTTATCTTCTTAAATCTTTGCAAAATGAAGTGATGAATTTTCAGAACAATCTCGCAAATCCATCCGTGCTTTTCTTTTCAAATCGTATCATGAGAACATAAATTTTTTTTAAATCCATCTTCACAAATCATTCTCTACAGGATAATACATGTAAACGAACAAGCCCTTAGAGAGTGAGGAAAGTGAGGCAAAGGAGGATTTGAGGGGTGAGGTGAGGAGGGGGCTAGGTTTAGATTAAAAGAGAGTGAGGAGTAGTTTTCATTAAATAAGAGAAAAAAACGAGAGAAGTGGCTGATTTAAAATTTTAAAATGGTCAAAGGACAATTTTGAATTTTAAGAAAAATTTAGAGGTGCAGAAAAAATATTGGGGTGCAGAAACAAAACCCCACACTTTTTTGGACATATAATACACATTTTATAATATGATTATAAATTAATTACGAAGTGTTATGATAGGAAAACATGATATTTTCTATATTATGGTACTAAGAAAAGGAATGTAGAGATGTAAAAAGAAAATTTCTTTTTTTTTTACTATAAGTCTCCTTCTGTTAGTGTCTACAAGTTTTAAAAAGACGCACTAGTGATATTTTACTATTCTAATTATTTTATGCACAATTTTCTTTATTAATAGCAAACTTGAAATTATTTAGTAGTGAAAAAAAATGGTTACAACTATAATAGTAATAATAAAATAAAATCATAAAAAATATGATAAATAAAATCAAAGAATTAAAATGCATGAATGATAACTCAAAATATTAAATGAATAAAGCAAATCTTTTCCTTCTATTTCTGTTTCTAAGAAATATGTTTTTTAAGTAATAAAACTTTTGCAAATCTGTTAGTGAAATACGTAATGTTTCAGTTTCATCACATGATTTTATCTAAATATTACATACCGCGACAATTGTAAAGAAAAAACACTATTATAACAATAGTTTAAGTTAAGAAATAAAAATAAATATTTTTTAAAAACAAACAATTAATTTAATTAGTACCCATTAAATTTACTAGTTTAAATAAAATAAGCTTTAAGATTAAAAAACATGTATAACTTTTAAAAAATAAACAGAAGCACTAAAGTTTTTAACGAAAAATTAATTTAAAATATAAAATTATAACTACACTCTAATATATTTTTATTTACAAAATCACAAATTTTATTTATATATTGAAATTTATAAAGTTATTTTTGATGTGACTTTACGTTCATTAACTAGCTTAATTATAGGATGATTTAATAAAGATATCTTAAGTCCACCACCATATCTTGTGATGGTTACATCTACTGTATGGCCTTTATTAATTTCAACTTACAAAGTCACATCTAATTAATACCCGGACGAGTTACATTTAATTGAGAAATAAAAATAAAATTGTGGAAAAATAAATTAATTAATGATTACTATTTCATAACAGGCTATGTTTTCTAAAATATAAATTTATCATTTGTTGTGGTACTTCCTTTGTATTTTGTATTTTATTTTAATTTTTAATAAATTTTATATAATAATAAATTATTGATGGGTAATATTTTAGGAGTAAATATAAATGTTAAAATTCATAATAATATTTAACATAATTATATTAAAAAATTAATTAATTATTTTAGTAATTTTTAATATTTAAATGCTTTTATCATTTTCAAGATTTGTCTACTATATTAAATTTAGATTAAATAGGATAATCAACTTAAAATTAAAATATGTTTATGTCAAAAAATTTATATTAAACTCATTTATATATTTTAATAATGTGTGAAATACATTTTTTAAAATAGAATCAACATATTAATTTTTAGATTAAAATACTCTGTTAGTCCACGTTTATGTTTTAAAATCTCAAATACGTCCTAAAATATTTTTTTATCTCAAATAGGTTCATATTTTTTAAAATACGTAACAATTAGGTTCATTCCGTTAGAATAGTATTAACGGGTTAAGGATGTGTCATGTGTCAGTTCCTTATTTTTTTGAAATTTTTTTTTGAAAATTATTTATATCATATGTCATGTCAGTATTGTGTAACGTGTCAAGTCAGTAAGATGACACATTTGGTCAATATAATTGTTATTTTGATTCAATTTCAGTCTATACCTTTTTAAAACTTTTTCAATTTTATCGACTCCAAATTAAGACCAAATATAACTTTTATATAAATTTAACTTTGATCGACATGTATTATTTTGTTATTATATTTTATTTTATTTATTTTCACATTTTCTTTTCCTTCTTCTTCTCCCTTATTCATCTTCACTCTGCACTTATTTATCTTCACCCTGCACCTCCATTCATGGGCTTTCTTTTGAACATTTCGAATTCAACAACTCATAATGAAATCGCTCCCAACGTCCCATGGTAATGGCAACTGTGAGATTTGGGGTTCTCTTCAACTTGGGTGTGCATGTGTTTTGGTTTTAGGAAGAAACTAAAGTACCATCTTGGGTTCTTCTTTTTTGTCATCATTTTGGTTTTCACTCTGATTTCTTAAAACCTTGCAGGAAACTTATTTGTGGGTTTGTGAGAAGAAGAAGAGCCTACAAATTCATGGAAGAGAATGAGCAAAGTTGAAGCAGATGAATAATCAAAATGGATAAAACAATCAAAATTACACATCTAATTTCTTGTCATCTAAATCCAAATGTTATGATATTTTAATTCAGTCCACACATATCACAAAAAAAAAAAAAAAGCTAGTATTGTTAACTCGATAAATGTATTGTTTAGTAGATATGTCTGTTCGCACCTTTTAATTTTCAAAAAATTTAAATTACATCAATAATAAATATATAATTAATTTTTCAAAATAATTGTTAAATATAAAATTCATAAAAATAATATATGTACAATTTTTTTAAAAAAATAATAAAAAAAGGTTTTCAGAATAATGATTAAAAATAAATTATTTATAAAATAATTAATTTTTAAAATAATTAATAATAAAATTGATATTATGAAATGTGGACATAAAAGAAAAAATTATATTTATATATCGTTATAAATTACTAAAGTATAAAAATGGATTTTATATAATTTTTTAAAGATGCATTTCAATTTTACTAGTAAGTTAAGAATTAAAACATTCTTAACTTTTATTTTTAATATTTATACTAGAACATAGAGTTTTACGTACACACAAGTTGATTTAGTTCGTAAATTTTTTTATTTATTGTTTCATGTAAAAAAGTAAAACATAAAAGCAAGCTCATCTTAGATATCTAATGTATATGTTTGATTAATATGATATTCATTACTAATATAGATTTAAAATAAACAGTTCAATTTAGCAAAAAAAAAATATTAAGTTAAATGTATAACTATAACTTAATAAATTAATTAAAGTAGAAAGTAAACAAAATTAAAAAGTTATAAATTACGTACGATTGGAAAGCTATTTCATTTAGTTTTGAATGTTTAATTAGCTTAAAAAAATTTATTAGTGATTGTTAAAAAGAAATATCAATAAATTAAAATCACTTCTTGAAGCTTTTCAGAATAAAAATTTCAACTTCAAAAACTTACAATATTTTTTTTTTTCATTTAAGTAGATTTTAAGTGATTCCATGATCTTCAAGACTTATATATTTTCTTTCCAACAAAATTGGTATCACGTTATTTAAATTAGTGAAACATGATAATATTGAGGATCAGGAAGAAATCATTTAATAGATAGAGATCATGATTAAACAAAAGGTTGATAAAGTAAATTACATGCATACAATTGAAAGTCAAACCTTACATCGGTCAATCAATCGAAAGTCTAACTTTGCGAAGGTTGAGGAGCAAAACCTCATATTGCACAAAACCTCACAGGAATATGTCAGGGAAGGACAAAAGTGCCTTCCATGGTTATCTGGGAGTTGTCTCATGCTTTCCAAGCCTCACTGGTTATAAACTAGAGATGATTATACTATACAAAGGTGACATAAGTGAAGAAAATTTTTACCTAGTACTTCCACTAACACAAAAAAGACATTTTATGTCTGCGATTTTACGTTTGACCCATTAGAATCAGACATACAAAATAATTTGTGGTAACTTGTAAAAAAATTATCAATTGCTTACACCTAGCGTCCTAGGGTTAGACATAAATATGGTTTTTCACGTCTGACTATGCACACCGCACGTAAATTTACTTCTGACGTGTTGTAGTCAAATGTAAATTTACGTCTGATTACTCTTGTTAGACGTAAATTTACGTCTGACGTAAATTTACGTCTTACGTCTGATTAGTCTCAGCCAGACGTAAATTTACGTTTGACTACAACGCGTCAGACGTAAATGTTAAAAATTAAATCCCTAACCTTCTTCTCCATAGAATCGCGACTGTGCGAGAATGGGAATACAATTCTTAGGTTTTCCAACTACACCAGTGGAGGATCTCGTGATTCATTGTTGAAAGGTTGATTTCTCTTTTGATTATGTTTTGGTACACCTCCATTTAGGTTGAAATCCCCAATTTTACGTAGAGGAAGCGACGACGGACGTGTAGTGGCAGATTGGTCGACGTGCAGCAGCAGACAGGTCAACGTGCAGCAGCAGACAGGTCGACATGCAGCGGTGACCGTCTGGTTGAAGTGCAGAGGCAGAGGATTGTGGTTGAAGTGCAGCGGTAGAGGATTGTGGTTAAAGTGCGGCGGTGGAGGACTATGCAGCTGCCACATGATGCTAGGAATTCTTGCAACCAGCATCTATTTCAACCATCATTTGCGATATGGTGTGCAATGAGAGTGACCTCACAAAGGCGTATTTTCTTGGCTCCCTACATTGAAGGGTTAGTCTTACTTAGTAAGATTTTACTTTTAAGTTAGGGTAATTAATGAACTAACCAATTCTGAATCATTGTAGGTCTCATTGGTAGTTAATAGTGATGATTCCTGACGAGTACCTAATTGTTTGGTTTAGCACCATTCATAACAAACCCAGCCATGACATGAAGGACTATCTACAAGGGTAATGTTATAAGTTCCATAACATCCAATTAGTATATAAAAATTATGACTAACATTTTTTCAATTTAACCAGAGTTATGGCAGCATCAAACCAGTTATTGAACAGGAGATCAAAAAATGTTCAATTTATAACTCCAAAGGTTAGGAATCACGTCTATAAGTTAATTAATATTTATACAAGTTATATGTTAGAATAATTTCTCTCTTTGCTATTTTAGTGTAACAAGCAAAATAATTATTTTGAATGCAAATATTATGTGATGCATTGGATTAAAACTATAATTAGGACAGGATTTGTTGATGATTGGATAAAGGTATATATGTAAACACTTATAACTTATCAATTGTATGCTTTGTAGAACTTCACACATACTAACATTGAATTATTGTTTTAGGCCTTCAATGATGTCTCACCATTGACAAAGGATGACATGTTGGAGATAAGGAAAGAGTGTTCATCTTATTTGCTCAAACAATTGCAAGAAGCTTAGGTTTTTAGGAGTTTTTTTTCTTCACTTTATATGTGTTTTTAATAATTAATTATATGTACTTTGAATTTGATAATTGTACTATTAATTTCGTAATTTAAAAGATAAAAATTGTTCTAAACCTTTTATGGATTTCAGGTGTTGATATTATGCTAAAACAAAACAAATATTAAAAAAAACTAAAAATTTACGTACGTAAATTTATGTCTGAATGTGCATTAACAGATGTAAATTTACGTCTGATACACAATGTCAGACATAAATTTTGACGCATGATTTTTTGACAAATTTTACGTTTGGTTAGAGTCCACCACACGTAACTTCACGTTTGTTTTCTTGGATCAGACGTAAATTCACGTTTGGTTTTTAGTCGGACGTAAATTTACGACTAACGTTACTACGTCTGACCTGAACCAGACGAGAAAAGCAAAAGGCGTCGGACATAAAAGACCTTTTTTGTGTTAGTATTCTTTGAGATGGATGTCATAAAATGAGCATGTAACTCTTTAGATGTCACCTATTTGTCCTTTGTCAAAAATTGATCGACTAGAAACATATAATCCAAAATGATTATCGAGGAAATCAATAAGCAAATTGAGGAAAACAAAGTAACAACTGCTATGGGAACTTAGTAGATGTTAACCTCTGAGACCACACAGACTTTAAAGCCGCTAAAAGAAGTTTTAGGATAGTTAATTGCAATGTATTCAAATCTAAATCTTGTAATTGTCTGGGAAGGTTTAGAAAATATAAATAGGTTTATTTTGTATTTTAAAAGGGTGACAACTTGTGGAACAATTCATACATTCTGAAATGCCTCGAACAGGAAAATGGTTAATCCAGTGTTTGTTGTTTAACACAAAAATGGCTTTCAACTTCACCAAATCAATTCCACATCAGGTATAGCAAAATTTCACATTAAAAATGTGCGGTGGCATTTTTGTAAATATTTCACCCAAATTGACGTCAGACCACCTCTAAATAAACATTAATTCCCCATTTAATGTCAGTCTTAGGCCCAACAGACGTTAAATAATGTAAAACTCCATGCGGTCGACGTTAAATAGGGATTTAACTTCTGGTAGGAGGTGAGCCAACGTCAATTAGCCTTTTAAAATTTTAAAAAACAATGTAAGCCCTCACCTTTCTCTTTCTCATTTGCACAAAACCTCCCACCAAAGTGTAGTGGCAATGTCAAACTCGTAGAAGCAAGTTCTTCAACCCATTTCACTCTCTTTTGTTGTTATGGCACTTATTTAGGCTCAAGCTTTCATTCTCCCCATATGCATTTTGCATTATGGTTGATGTTTTCATTCACCAAAGCTTGTGTCTCGTGCCATTGTTGTGTTCCTAAATGTTTCATTATTTTTTTGTCATTGAGGTAGGTGTGGCGGGAATGGAGGTGGCTCGTTATGAATGATGGTGGGGTTCCTGATTTGAGCTCACATGGGAACAAGAGTTAAGGAGGACTCAAAGTCATTGGCTTCACCAAGCAAAAGCATCTTCGATCAGTAGCATAACTTTAGTTTATTTCATTCAAAACTAAAGTTGTTGTAACATGACACGACTTAAATTCATTTGATTCCAAAATTGAAGTCGTCTCAAGTTGTGACATCACTTTTAGATATCTTTTACAGAAGTTGTCATAACTTGGCTTGACTTCAGTTCATCTGTAGTAAAGTCGTTTTAGTTTGGTACAACTTCATTTTGTGGCATTGTGTCAACTTAACACAACTTCTCCATATGTGATTTTTTTTTTTTAACTTGCACCATTATGGTCGTTGACAAATCTTCAACATATATATTAGAGATGTCAAATTATTTATATATATATATATATATATATATATATATATATATATATATATATATAAAATTTTAGAAATGCCAAATATATAAAATATATGAAAAATACATTAAAATTTCAAAAATTTACATTAATTTATACAAGGTTAAATATGTTTTTGGTCCTTCAACTTTTAGTGAGAATTGGAATTAGTTCCTCTTGGAAGCCTTGAACCAATTTCGTCCCTCAACTTTGTAAATACGTGAGTTTAGTTCTTTTAACCAAATTTTATTAAGTTTATTTAACGTTTCAAACACATTTTATTATAGTATTTAGTTTGTTTCCACCGATTGACACATGTTCGTTTCAATATTAGTTGAGGAACGCATTTAAAACGTCAAATAAACTAATAAAAAATTGATTTAAAGAACTAAATCTACATATTTATAAAAATAAGGGACTAAATTAGTTCAAAGTTTCTAAGATGAACTAATTTCAATTTTTATTAAATGTTGAAGGACAAAAACATATTTAACCAATATAAAAAAAGGCGAAGATCCCCTCTCTTACTATTAAGGTGTTAATTTCAAAATGAAATTACAGCACGACAATGAAAAAACGAGTTCGGTTTCTCTGCTGTAAAAGCGATGCTAAGCCTCTACTGTGCTATTTAAAACGGCGTCGCTCACACTTTTTGAATTTAATAAAATATTTATTTATTTCTAATATATTATTAAAACGGTTGCGTTTAGTTTTAAAATTTAACAGCTTTATTGAAACGGTTCGTTTAGTTTTAAAATTTAATAGCTTTAGGTTATTGAATTAGTTTTAAAATTTAATAGCTTTAGGTTATGTCTGGAAAAACTATGAAGCGAGAAAAAACAGCAACAATGGCTTTCATAACCATTAAGATGAATAGTACTGAATTTTGGGGATGGATTTAGGGCTAGCAGTATTTTTCGGAACTAATTGCAGTAACAGTAGTGCAGAGCGTTGCATCACCACAAGACTTCTTCGTTTTCACGGATTCAACTGTTGCATCTCGTCTCCACCACCGGCGCCTCTGCAATGCAATCGGAAGCACCGTCAAATGGCTACGCCGACATCATTGTCATTTTTACCATTGCTCAAGGTTTATTCTGTACCCAATTGGTTTCCCTTTTCGATGAACATCCATCACTTTTGAGTCCTGGTCCTGAGCAGCTGCACTGTTTCATTCAGATGAGGATTTTTTTACAGCAGTGAAAGAGGAACTGTTAAAACGTTACGTTTCATTTTTTCTACTAAAAGTTAATATATTTTATAAAATTGGAAAAGTGTAAACGGTGTTGTTTTAACTAGGCCAGCAGAGATTAAATTAAAAAAAGTGCAAACGATGCCGTTTTAATTGGGTCAGCAGAGACTCAGTACCTTCCTGTACAGTAGAGAAACCAAACTCATGAAAAAACCTTCAAGCTCCTTTTAACATATGATTAAAAATAAATGTTATATAAGAAAATCTACGTCTCTATCATGCGTTTTCAGCATTAAATTTTCAGAACAACAACTATATTTCAAATATGAAATAGTTCAAAAAATCATAAAATTTATATTTTTCAATAGAAGAAACAGTATTATACATAAGAAAAAAATTGTTGTGAGCGATGATACCGTATTAGCGATTAAAAAAGAAAAACTCATGTAAAATATCATCTTTCCATTGAAGAACAACCACAATTGAAAAACAAAAGTCAGAAATTATATATATACAAGATATTGTAGTTGAGAAAAAAAAATGAAAAACAAACTTTTAACTAATCTACAAAAGAAAATATAATCACTTTATCAATAAATCAATTTTTTAGTAAATATTTTTCAAAACTTTGGACGTAACCTAATTTTTATTATTATTAAGATTTGATCTTGACACGGACGCATGAATCTTGAGGGTGTCCCATTCTGACGCCAGAAATGCGTGAACCTAAAAGTGAATTTTGAGAAATGTGAACTTAAAAGAAAAGGTTAGAAAACGAAAATGGGTCACTATAGTTGGTTCACATATATAGGTCTAGGTCCATTTTATTATACGAACCTATGCACTAATATCTTTTGGAATTTACAATCTGAAGTGAATGGAATCTTCACTTCAAACACAAGTAGATCTAAATCCAAATCAAAACTCATGTAGAAAAAGATTGTTTGAATAGACTTCCAAAGTGGGAGCAATAATTGTTCTACCAAATCATTCTCTTAATCTCTCTACAACTGAGGGTTCAAAACTCACCCAAAGTAATCACAAAAATTCAAAACACCACCATTTTTAATACTTTATCATTCATTCACCCATAGGATTTGACTATAACCACCTAGCCTTATGGCTCATGGATTCAATGACTTGAAAATTATTTATTTACTCTTTTTAGATATAATCATATTGTCAAATGGATATTACCAATTCATTTTTTCCATCTAATTACCAAATGAAATGTTAATTAGGTGTTATAATGAATTAGGTACTTAATTTAGACACATTCAAGTAAAAATATTATTTATCAAGTTATTATATATTTTCTTTATTTTCCATGTATTATTTAATATGTGTTTATGGATTACCACAAATATATGTGAAATAGAATGTTCAAAAAAGTTCGTTAGGATAGACTCTAACTTAGTCTTATACCATGTTAGAAAGTGAGCTTTAAAATCATCTTGTAAGGTGAAAATTTTAACCACTTATATATTGTGAATTGACCTTATATCTAGTCGATATGGAACTTCCAACAAAATAATTTCATTAGTTAGTCCATGACTCCGTAGACACCTAGAGTTTACCAAAATAATTTACTAGTAGAGGTTATATATAAACGGTATAACACTAAAAGTTCTAAAAACCTTTAATCAAGATTTTTTTATCATTTTTCACAATCCCAATCTTATAAAATCATTTGAGTCCGTGGTAGTTACTTTCTACAATGAAAATCGCAATCATTTTCATGATTACAAAAACAGAAAATCATGGATATTTTCTTTCCTTCTTACCCTACCAGTGTACACGGAAATGCAGGAGAATGTGAATTGTGAGTCACGCAAAGCGCAAAGAAAGTTGTAATGGAACAATCCGCAACTGAAGGCCCTGATATGACTATGAAGCCAGAATGTGAACTTGTTCAACAACTACAAGCGGAATCATCATTGCCATCGAAGACCGATACCACTCTAAAATGTGCCGTTTTTCTTTTCTTTTTGTGTCCACGGTGACTCGCTAGTGTTTTTGTAACTCCCATAGTTTGGGACTGGCAAGGACGTGTTCGAGAAAACGAGATCAGGTCCACGTAGAAAGTTATTGTAAACGTCATTTCTAAGGCATGAGACAAGAAATTAGTGGTGATTCGTTAGCGATCCGATATCAAATGAAATAGAATGTTTAAGAAAGTTCATTTATGATAGACTTTAACTTGGCTCTGATACCATGTTAGAAGTGGATTTTAAACTTACTTCAACTCTATAAAACCAAATTGTAAGATGAGGTTTGCACCTCATTTATATATTATGAATTAGCCTTATTTCTAATCGATATGGAATTTTCAACAATTATATTCTTTTATTTCTCTATATCCAAAAACTACTCAGAAAATATCACCTGAGATTATAAAATAAAGTTGTCAAAATATAAATTTAATCGATAAGGTTGATTTTGACAGTAATTTGCTTAGTGCTTCGCCATATCCACACCTTTCTTTATTATTATGTGGCTCAGAAAATCAAATTGCTATCATCAAACGTGGAAGGTGATGATTTTGGAATAAGTCACTTAACGCGACATGCAAATGGAAACTCGTCCATCTTTTCTTCTGATGTTGCTGCCATTTGAACTCAACAGTACAAACTTATGAGTTGTTGTTTTTTTTCTTTTGCTGCATCATCATTCCTTATCAGTCTAAAACCAGCGGAGAGAAAAGAAACTGCTCTTCCTTTCTAAACTCCCTATAAATAAGACCATGTGCGTTATTATTATTTAAATTTAAAAAAAAATAAAAAAACATGTAGAATGATTTTTGAGTTTCTTAATATCAAATCTAAAAAGTTTTTGCTAGTTAAGAGAAAAATATTTATATGAGACTAATTATATCAAATTAGAAAGAAAAAGAAAAGGTGAACTTTTCTTTTTAATTATTATATTATTTTTATATGTTATGCGCGTAATTTTTAAATAGTATGTATTTGCTATTACGTTTATCAAAATATTAATGAAAACATATGTGTTACACATATGTTATTAACTTTTTGTATATAATAAAAAATAAAAAAATTATAATTTTATTGAATGTATTTTCTATTTATTTTATAAATAATATTTTACTAAAAATTGTAAAATTTTAAAAAATATCAAATCTAAACAAAATGATTAATCTTTTTTGAAAAAATGTCACTTAAACGATCAAATTAGTAACAAGATATTTATTAAACGGTAAAATTAAAAAAATAATAGTAATTAATTATAGAAGATAATAATGATCAAAAAGTTTAAATAGTTATTTTTATTTTGGGTATTCAATGATTCCTTTTTTTTTTCAAATGGATACTTAATTAATTACAAAAATGTGGTTTAAATCATTTTAAAAAGTAAAATTGTATCTAGTATATATTATTAATTATGTGAAGTGGTTTTCAAAATGTTGTTGAATTTTTCTTTTGGTTCTTTAACTTTTGTTTTATTATCATGACTATTGGTTAGTTTTGTTGCCATAGGTAACTTATTCTATAAATATAAGCAATAGAAGAAATTAACTGTATGTGTTTTTAACTTAATATAGATGATATTTTTAATTTCTGAGGTACATATATTTAATATTAAAAAAAATTGGTCATATGTTGAACACTTGAAACTAATTTAAATCTAAACGAAAAGTTGTGGTTGAGAATCAATTTGCAGTAATTAACCTCTTTGAATGAACATTGCACCTAAAAATGCATTTAAAATATTGTTCTTTGAACATATATTATTGATGAAGATTGCAATGATGAATTATGATGAATTCTGGTTTTCTCATATTTGGTTGGAATGATTTATTTATATGATGTTCCCATTTTTTTTTTTATAAAATAAACAGGATCTCGAAGGCATTGAACTTTCGAAAATGGAAGAAAATCAAAATGCACATGATTTGATGTTCACATATTCAAAGCTCATGATTACTGCACAGAAAATATTGTATGAAAGCAACTTTGTTAAGCATAATAACATCACTTTCACTTGTAGAATAAGCTCCATTGACGGAAAGTAGTTATGAACAGGTTCTGGGAAACTGGGGTTTGCAAGGTACCCATGAATGAATTAAAAAAACTTATTCTAATTAGACGTTCAATCAGATTAATGATTAGTGTGATGATTAACGTGTCATGTATTTTCCTTCAATAATGTACGGATAAACTATGATTGCAGGGTAAGAATCCTACTAAATTTGGACATTTTCTTTCCGATTTAACTAACCTATTTTTTAATACCTTCAACCATTGCTATGTAACCCAATGTTATATTTTAATATTTATAAGTTGGTTTAAAAAAATATTTTTATTTTATATCAACTATTTAACTCAAATTAGTGATTTTAGTAACTACTTTTAAAATTTTAATAAAAAATATCATATCAAAAATAAAATTTAAAATATACTTACAAATTTATAAATATTAAAAAACAATTCAAGATTTGTAACCAGCTTAAATAGTATATATTATACTACTAACTATGTCTTAATAATTTGTAACGGACAAAGCAAAGAGTCCGGAAATATATACATATGTATGTGCAATGTATTTACAATCTTTAAAAAAAGTGGTTTAAAATTTTCCAAAAAGATATAAATATAACATTTCTAAGAGGAACTACATTAGAATATATATATATATATATATATATATATATATATATATATATAT
>Ga0209589_1008985_pt1 | contig 15360 bp, 14 predicted proteins | sample CowpeawhiteBW_FD_187525 | JGI IMG/M metagenome (GOLD analysis project Ga0209589, IMG submission 187525) | Root nodule microbial communities of legume samples collected from California USA - Cow pea white BW (SPAdes) (version 2) | ecosystem: Host-associated > Plants > Roots > Nodule | place: USA... | reverse complement strand
CACTCTCACATTAGGTTTAGGGTTTGCTAGTTAATCCTTTTTCATGTTTTTGTATTTGCTAAAGGACCCCTATGAACTCCTATTTAAAGGGTGCTCTTTGTCTTGTAAAAGGGTTGATCATTTTGTTATAAACTTTGTGCATTCAACCACCAATTTTTCGTGAGCTCTCCTTCCTAGAAGTGAACTCCCCTTTGCCTTATCTTGCTTGCAAGTGGCGGCACCATCACTCATCTCTAGGGTTTGGTTGGCTTAGATCCCCCCTATGAGTGGCGTGCTTCTTTCATTCTTCATCTTCTATGCTTTCCATTTTTATTGTTTCTTCTTTCATTTTGCTCTTTAAGTGTTGTTATTGTCGTGTGTGTTTAAACTTGAATCCAACTCTCTTCTTCCTTTCATGAGCTTGAGAATTGAACTTTCACATCTAGATAGCATGCTATCTTAATGTCCAGTGGGAATTTTCAAAAAGCTTTCTTAAACAACTTCACCATATTCATGACTCTAAAAGGAAACAAGATAATCCTTCATCACTGTTGCTACTGTATTTTGATTGATTGTTGCTCTTGTCAACACCATCCTTCTTGAGAATAGCCTGGCCTCATGGTGGGCACCAATTGTACCTGATCGATACTATTTTAGTACGAAACCAAACGATCTCAAGAACTCTTTGTGTCGAACCTCCTTTTGCTCTTCTCTAGACTCCTCTTGGATCTGCTTGTTGCATGAACTCCGAGAGTGGGGGTACTTGTAGGCACTCTGACGCTCAAGTCAAATAGTGATTCGATATGAGGTGTATGTAGTAAAGTGAGAAAAGCATACATTTACGTGTTCACAAGATAATCCTCCGAAGTTTTCTATTTTTTTACCTCATAATAAATGCATGAATGTGATAGACATATCAAAGTGAGCCAACCCAGCTCATACGGGTTGGCTCACCACGAGTCGGGTTGAAAATGAGTGAACCTAACCCGACTCACTTTATGGTGAGTCAAAAATTTTGTAACCCGGCTCAACCCATCACGGGTTTGTGGGTTAAGTGGGTTGACTCACCAACCTACCTAAAAAAATTATTTATCTATTTATTTTTTAGTATTCAAATATTTAAATAAATTTTTAAGTAACCCATGAGATGACAATCATAGTAAAATCAAGAACCAATGTTTTGATCATGGTCACCACTAATATATGAAGAATTATTTCCAAGAAAGTATTCATATAGTCTAAGAAAGCATGACTAATATTACAAATTTTCTATCATGCTATTCAACAAAATATAAATAAAAAACTATACATTTTTTTCATGCTAATTTAGAAAAAATTGTTTATAAGACGGTTACTTGAGTAATTTACTATAAAGATTATAATTAAAGATTAAAGTATCAACATATATTACTTGACAATCAAATTAATTAAATATTCAAACTATTCAAATATAATTAAGCAACATTCTAGCATTTAAAAATATGAAATTGTGAACAAATATAATAGGAGTAGTAAATAATTATTAAAAAATTAAAAAAATTAAAAAAAAATAAATTTTTTTATAAAAATGTTGGTGGGTTAAGTGGGCCAACCCACCTTCAATCTAGCTCGAACCTGTTTAACCCGTGTGTTAAGTAAGTCGGTTTGAGTTCAACCCACTTTTGAAAAAGTTGAAAAAAAATTCAACCCAACCCGGCTCGAACCCGTGGTGAGCCAGGTTGGCTCATGGGTTGAAACCCATTTTGGCATCTCCAGATGTGAATTAGTATTAGTGAAAGATAAAATGAAATAATGATATAATTAACAAAAGATTAATTAATATTCTTTTAAACTTGCAAAAATACAATTAAATACCAAAAAAAATCGAAAACTGTTTATCAAAACAAAATCAAAATAGATTTCGAGATATTAATATAACATATTATTATCACTATATAAATATACTCTTTCTTGTTCTTGAACTATACACATTTATTTTAAAATTATAATGAAAATATCTTGCTTTGTTCATTACAATAATTAATTATCGACTGAAATAATCTATTTCCTCCATTTATAGACCTACCCTTTAATAGATATAACTGGTTTGTTCAAATGATTAAATCTAGTGTAGCAAGATATTATTATACCACATCATACTGATTAATAAAGTAGATATTATTTTATTTATATTCCATGTTTCCTTTAGTATACACTTTTATACTATTAACAAATAAAAAAAGTTTTGTTTGTTTCTCAATCCAAATACGCAATTATACATCCCTCAAATCTGTGTGCATGTGTGTATTTGCAAGTCGAGGTGTGACTTTGAAGTATTCCTCAGTTGATGTGTGAAAATGACCATGTTACTTACTTTTGTTTTCTAAACTGAACTAAATGTTTTTTCAGTGTAAATATATTTTACTCAACCACTTAATTATTAATTTTTATATCATTTTGCATAAATCTAAATAAATTAGATAATAATATAAAATTGTTTATGCTAAAAAACATGAAAAATTGTGACCCACTCGTGATAATAGCATTTTTATTTGGGCTGTATAGTGGTGCTCCTTTTTCAAGTGGGCCTGATTCATCAACCAGAAGAAGAGAACAAGATCAAAGATTTGGTCCCATATAAAAAAGCAAAGGAAAACAAAACACAGAAGAAGCAAAGAATAGAGGTCCACTGCTGCAGCAGCAAAGCTTCCAAAATGGCATTAATTCTTCAGTGGTCCATTCTCTGTAAAAGCTGAAATCTTATATATACCTATTCTATGAATAACTCATTACAAAGGCTCATTTCTTCTCTACAATTATAAACTAAACTTGAAAGGAAAGAAAACTACGTGGCAGCTTAAAAGGCCAAGAAAACATTTTTTAAACCTATGAAACTTACATCTGAATTCATGAATTATAATTAAGCAAGTGACTCTTCTGATTATCTTTCATGAGTTATCATTGCATGTTAACAGCAGAGGAAAGTACATGTTTAACTTCTTTAGACAAGACTTTAAGTATAATAAAGACTCCTCGTTTAAAAGTGAGTGAGGTCTCAGAAAAGCTGTAAAAGATTTAGACTAATCTTGGAATAAAAACTTCCTCCCACCTTAAACTAGTTAAATATATAATGAAACAGCAAAACAACAAATTTGCCGTCTCATTGGACTAACTAAAAATGGAATGTTGGCAGAATAAGACAGCACTTCCGCATTACTTTCCTTAATTATTGATTAACCAAATCATGCTGCTTGCCTTCTAAGCATAAACAAACAAAAGATAACGGAAATTAAATGATGCTTAGTAGTAGTAGATAAACACCAGAACAGACAATATGCATTTTCAACGCCATCTTGTAATATTCCAAAAGGGTATTGTATCATATGCTTCTAATCAACTATCCTTCTAGTTCCTTTTTTGTACCAAGATAATTAATTGCTTGTAACGAGGGTTTTAAGAAATAAAAGTTTAGCAGAAAGATGAGACCAAACAAAGCAAATGGAATACATTAATGTCGTTGTCAATGTGATTAATGCGCTAATCCTTTTCTTTCTTTCTTAAGAGATAACTCGGCTAGGACCACTTGCACACCCAAATGCGATAGATCATAAAAAAGAAATTAATGGAAAGATTAGATTTTTGAACTTTGCTCGTGCAATGTTTCACCACACGCATCAACAGCGTTATCTCCAAGATAAAATCTTGTAATGGTAGGAGATCTCCATAAATGAATAAGGACAAAATAGCAGATAGGTTCCATTTCCACCCCAGAATTGATAAAGGCCGTGAATTGGACAAACAGGTATGGGCATTTTGGGAGGTGGAAATTTCAAAGAAAGTAGTAGTAGATGAACAATAAATAATATTTACGTTTCACCATTAAATCACTTCAAATATATACCCGCACTTTATGAAAGAGAAAACGTGACTGCAATAAGAGCTATCTGCAGCAGAAGAGAGAGTGAGACATGACACTAATCTCATAGTCTATGAACATAAACACAGTAATATGACATTTTAATAGAAACCAAGACAACCTTGAATCTTCCTATAGTCTTACTTGATTTAAAAAAGAAAAATTTGAAACCCAAAAAGATGGCAATAAACAATAATGATCATGGCGAAATTGCTTTGCTTGCAGCTCCATTAGCGTCTAAATTTCTTGAGTAAATGAAGGTATCTAAGATGAGAGTCCATTAAGAGAGACATGAACATTGCCACATCCATCTCCTTCATTCATGTGAATGTCATTGTTGTTGGTATTTGGGTTGTAGGGGTTGTTGATATCACTATCAAATCCACCTCCACCGCTGGTATTATTGCCGTCATCATGATCCCCAATACTTTGAGGAGAATTTGCATTTGCGTTTGGATTTGCATTTTCCCCTTGATCCAATCTTCTCCTAAAGGTGTTCTTGTTGTTGTGCATCCACACCTTGAAGACCCCTCTGGAGACCCCAATGTCATTGCAGAATTGCTGGACCAATCCATCATCCCCTTTCTGCATTCTCCACCCCAGTTTCTCAGAGAAGTTCTGCATCTTCTCCTTCTGCTCCTTGCTGAACTTGGTCCTGTACCTCTTCTTCGGGTTCTCGCTCTTCAGCATCACGCTCGAAAAGGTTAGGCCTCGGTGCTGGGGGTGTTCATCGGAGGGTGTAGAGTAGCCAGTGCCGAGGGCTAAAAGCATGTGGGGTGCTGAAGCGTGGTACGGTGGCACGTGGGAGAGCGGAGGAGGTGAGGGGCTTGACATTGGGCTCGGACTGTGGCTCGGGCTCGAACTCAGGCTCGGACTCGTGCTTTGGCTCATGGCTCGCTGAGAGATTGGTGCTGGTGCTGAAGGGGTGTAGATGCAGCTTAAAAAAGTCGGGTTATTGTTGGCGGTGACGGCGGCGTTGGGGTTGGCGCCGTGAATATTGTTGTTGTTGAGGTTACTGTGTTCCTGAGGATCACGGCGGTGGAAGTTGCGGTGGCAGCCACAGGCGGCGCACTTGAGGGAGCGAGGATCGGTGGGGTTGGTGGAGGAGGAAGGCATGAACTCGCCACAGCCATCAAGTGCATGGCCACCTAGGCTGGCGGCGTGGTTTTTGAGGCATTCTTTGTAGGTAACCACCATGGAAGGTGGTTGAGGAGGTGGAGCAGCGGTGGTGGAGGGGTGGCGCTTTGGGGTGCCGTTGGTGAAAGATAGAGACTTTGTGGTGGTATTATTGGTGGGGTTGATGGGTGGTGTGGTCTTAGTACCGGCATCGAAGGTTTGTATTGTGTGGGTACTGCTTGAGGTCAGGTCCATGTCTGTTGTCTCTTCAAGAGTGATATAACAGGAGGAGGGAGAGGGAAAGGGAGAGATTAGGGTTTTTGACAAGCTTAAAGCATTGTTCTCAAACGGTGAATTGTTGGGTTAGAAGGGGAAAGAGGAAATAAAAAAAAAAAAAAAAAAAACAAGTGAAGGGGTTAATGGTGTGTGTGGAGGAAATAGAGTGATGATGATGCAGGTAGAAATGGCGATGATGATGGTTATAATGAGAAGTGATGACAAAATCTGAGGTTTAAATGGTGTTGCCAGCAGAAAGAGGGATACACAACACAATATGGTCCAAAATCTCAACCACTAATGATTTGAGAAGAGAATACAAACAAAACAATAAAAAGAAAAGATAAAAATTAGATAAAAGAAACAAGTTTATGAATGAAGATAGGGGATTTGACCTTTATATATATGTTATAAAGCAGTAAATAATGTAGAATGTATTAAGATGTAATTAAAAGGGATTATACATATATGATATGTAATAAGTATTTAAAAAGTAATATTAATAATGAGTTTTAATTAGTTGATTGTGCAGAGAAAAATGAAATTGAATAATATGCGAAATAGTGTTGTATATTGAAAAAAAGTGGTTTGCACATGAATGAGATGTGTTAGTTGGGGGCAATAAATTTGTCTGAAAATATTAGGCAAGAATATATTGGTTGAGGTTGGTGATTGAGAGAAGAGAATTGAAGGGTGGTGGTACGGAGCTGGGCCAAGTCACTCCCCTGCCCTGCAAATACAAACACATCAATTCTGGTTTTCCTTTCAGAAACTCATCACTTTCCTGCTCCTTCCCAACAAAACCTTACCTCATCTTTTCATATGCTCACGCAAAAAACACTTTCACCTCCTTTCACACACATTTTCCAACTTTCTAACCCTATTTGTATTTTAATCTTCCCGGCTGCCTCAAATTCAACCCTAGACCAGTAACCACTTTCACAAATAATAATTCAATAATAAAATTCCATTCTTTCACTCTCAAAGTATAATGTAAATATCAAAATTTAAGTCAAGTATATCATAGTAATTATATCTTAATAAATAAGCTACAGTAATGTCCATTCAAAAAATTAAATGAAATGAAGAATTGATACAATATAAAGTTACAGGCATGTCAAACATAAAAATAAAAATTAATATAAATTACCAAATTATAAGTTGCAGATGATTTTATGATAATCTTATATTATTTAAAATTCGAGATTAAACGTATTAATTCTTTTTTTCATTTTTCAAAAAGTTTTCTTAAAAGTAAATCCGTCATAGAATTTCACGTTTCAAAACAAATAATTATAAACAATTATAAGATATCTACAAGTTCTTCATTATTTTATCTTTAAGAATTATCTACAAAAAATAAAAATAAAAATATAATGTATCCTTATCTTTAACTCCTAAATAAAATAGCAAAATAACAATTTTAATACACTTTTCTTCCTCACTTTCTAAAATGTGTTTTAAAGACAATTGTGAAAAATTTTCAACACCTCCCATACAATAATTGACATAAGAAATTTTATGTCAACCAACTCGACGCGGAAACAATATAACCTTGATTCAAGCATGATCACTTTCTTAAAAACAAAATACATGTAATTTGTGAAGAAAAAACAAATTTACAAAAATTGAACTCAAGCTATAAACAAATCAAGAATACATAGAGTGAAAACAAAATGAAAAAAAAAGTAAATAAAAAGGTTTATTTTAGATATATTTTCATAAATTTCATTACATTCTTAAGCAATTAATGTTATTCTAAAAATGTGACGATTCTAGAAAAATAAGCCGGACAGAAATTGCCCTACAAATATTTGCAATGTGCGAAAGAAAGTCATGTGATATCTGATGAAGTAGTAGTGAATTAGAACCTGATTTCATCAGTTGAACACATTTTCCCCTTCTTTTGGCCGACAATATGTATAGGTGAAAAGGACTTGTTTGGAAATATACCAACTTTCAGTTCATAAGAAGAGCACACTCTCTTACAATGCTCAGCTTTTGTCTATGGGTTACGAAACCTTAACAAAACTAATACCAACTCTTCCATTTTGTTTGTTTTTCTAACAAACCCGTTAAGCCCTTAATCGATTATGGTCTGTTTGGCTACCATCCAAAAGCACGTTGATGTGGTGAACAAAGTCAACTAAAGGCAGCAACTTTGACACAGTTAAATGTGTTTTGAATGTGAAAAGGTGGCACAATGGAAAACATTCCAGATACTATCATACAGAAAGTTTTATTATAGTGTGATCAAGTTAATTTTTTTGATAGTAAAATTGATTTTGAGACAATCTTTACTTTAATGTTGTAAAACATAATAATGTTTTTAAAAGCTATTTTACTTTGTCATTCAAATAAACACAACTTTTGTATTATTCCCAAGTATAAATGCTTTCTTAAGGCTAATTATTTCTTTCATAAATACTCTTTAATATTCATAAATACTCTTTAATTTAATGTGACATCTCATCTAATAGATAAATTCTAAAAAACAAAACATTGCATAGTTATAATAGTTTAGAGCAGGGGACAGAAGGTGTAAATGATTCAACTATTATACTTATCCATAATATACGGAAAGGAACAAGGAACGTAAAGTCACACAACAATGTCAATCATAGAACTAAAAGAGAGCAACAATTTAGTAATTTGCTCACAAAGCAATGAGTTACAAAATAACAGTTCAACAACAAATGCTCAAAGGGCATACTTCCACGGACTTAGCTAAACAACAACATTTCTATCATCATGGTGATCACCAAGAGTTTTCACATCTGCTCACACAAAAATTTGGTGATCATTGCAACAAGGAAAGCCAAACAGGAGACACTAGAAAGAAAGGGTAAGCTAGAGAAAATAATTTTTAACATAACAAGCAAATATTAAAATAGGTTATAAACAGACAAAATAGTAAGCACTCAAAACATGTGATAGCAAACAATAAGAACCCTCTGACTCAATTATCCAGATAAATATAAAAAGATCGAATTCACTATATGCTTGCACTTGTGGTAGCCTCTACTGTTCTGCAGAGCCATTACCAATGAGTTTCACCCTACCACGCACAAGGTTAGTCCATGATCATCTAGGACCATTATCCTGTTAGAGACTAGGACCTCTTGCTACTCTCACTACTTGAATCAATTTTCTCTATGTGAGACTGACTGATTCTTTAGAGTTTCAGGATGCAACCTTGCTTTAATCCTTACCTAGTTATATACAGTACAATACCACCATGAAGTCTCCCCAAGAGACTCATGGAATTACATCTATCTCATACCATATACATGTTTCTCACACCAAAACCACATGTTATATCAACACATCTCAATCTCATGCCAATGCACCACCAACCAACCAATCCATAGTTCATTCCATGTCAAGCACAACATATAATAGTCTCATTCCATCGCACTTAAACATACACAACATCATACCTCAGGCTTTAAAAAGGGAAACCAAACAATCATGGAAGAGACAAGCATTTAAACAACTTTGTTGTCAATCTCGCTCAAGCGACAAGAGTTTCTTGCTTAAGCTAAAAGCTCTTGCCTAGGCGAGATTGCAAACAAGGAGTAATGTGAGATTTTGCGAGTTCTTGCTTAAGCGAGATCTTCTCACTTGAGTGAGATTACTCTTTGCTCAAAACAAAAGTTCGCCACCTAAGCGATAACTCGGAGCAGAACCTAGGTAAAAACTCTGATACTCTCGCTTAGGCGAGGCTTGCTCGCTTGGACGAGAATGACAGGTTTCTCCCCTACTCACGCATGCAAACTAGGAAAGCAAAGCCACACAACATCTAGTTCATTCTCACACAATCATAACCATCACTTCAATAGATAATATTCAATTTAAAACCCAAAATAGTCATACGGTTTGAAAAACATTTAAGAGTCCTAGCTTCCCTTACCTTGACAGATGCTACAACTCTTGACAAGATGAGTACTAAGAGGAAATGAGCAATACAACTCCAAAATAGTCTAGGAAGATGAGAAAACAGGTACACAGATAGACGAAAAGTGAAAACATAATGGAAAATGAAATAGGAAAAGTCGAAGAATTCTTCTAAAACAACAAAAAGCTAACGGGCTGACTTGGACCCTTTACTCACTAGAGTTGGGCCATCAACTTAAAGGGAACTTCTCCCTACACCTCCAATAGATTCTCCTGTACCTTTAAAAATATATTATAATTCCTAAGTTGCCCTGTAGTAAATATTAAGTTGACCCTCAATAAATATTGAAAACATTTTTTCTCCTTCAACTCACATCCCCATCTTTAATCTATCTTCTCCTGTCACACTCACGCTTCAACCTAACTATCTCCATTCTTATAAGAAATCAGAAATCTTATTTCTTCCAAGACTCCCTAACACGTCCCCTCTGAATTCTTTTCTCCATACCCCTCCATTAGGCAACTATCCACTTTTCTTTTATCCATTCATCATGACCATGACAACTCATGGATCTTCATATTGAACACCAAAAACAAACCAGAGGGGAGGGGTGAGGTTTTGATCTCTGCACCATCTCCAGGAGATCATGGAGACCCATTCTTCTACCTCCAAACCAACGCACCATTATTCTTCACAAGAGAATCCAACTTCACTTAGATCTTCCTCCTTTCATCCATTCCAAACCACCAATTAAATAACAAACCACCATCCTCGACACCTCTATAGACCACCACCTTCATCTCCATTCTAAAAATACTGTCAATATGTTGTTGCATCATCCATCTTCCACCTCAATATTCAACCCATTCATCATCTTCTCATTCTCCAAATACACATTAATAAATTCTATCACATAACCTTAACCCACACATTCATCACCTTAATCACCACCATTATCAACACCTTCACCATCACCACCTTCTTCTTCATTCTAGAAATACCAAAAAATCACCAATCCTTATCTCGCCTCCACTATCAAACTTCCACTGATCAATCAACAAAATGAAAGAGAAAAATAAGAAGCAGAGGGACAAATCGAAATCCTTCCATCTGTTTGAACCGTGGGACTCCCATGTAAGACCTGGGAAAATTAATTAATTAAATAATTAATTAATAAATGTGGGTAGTGGGAGCCTTTATGGCATTAAATATTGAGCGATATGACGTGAAAAAGTACTAGCTCAAATAAATGGTTGAGAGTACTTTAATGTGTGAAAGGACTTGGGTTCAAGTCTTATGTATGCCATTTATGTGTTATTTGATTTGTTATTATTTTTATATTATGCCTGAATCATGTGAATCACAATATTATTATATAATGGTGTTAATCATCACAAAATATGAGATGGTTGCATGGTTGTGCAATTGTTTGACTTTGGCATGGTATGAGTTTGAACCTTGGTGAAGCCAAATTTAACTCTCTTTTTGCTAAAAAATAGTGATGACATGAATGTGAAAGGGTAGAGAAAAACCCTAGCAGAAGGGTAGCAAGGGGGGCTGTAAAAATAACCATAATGGTTCTTAAATGGTAATAACAAGCCTCATTAAACCATATTCTCGTTTTTTTTTTACATTAACCTAGTATTAAGGCCTTTAAAAGGCAAATTTTGAGAGAATAGGAGGGTTTTGAGAGGCTATTTTCAGACAGCTTTGTGAGGTACACGAATTCAAGGAAAAACAGTGAGTTGAGAGTGAATTACAAGAGGCTAATTGAAGTGGTGATAAGGCAAGCTTTAGTGATCAAAGGAACCTTCCAATTTCAAGGTTTAGCAAGGGAAATTCCAGGCTAAGGGAGCTGAACCCAAAATTCTGTGTTTATTGTATTGTCTTGCATGATTTTGATGAAGTTATGCCTGAATTTCATGCTGCACATGAGGGAATTTGGGGTTATGGGTTTTGGTACTGTTTTATTGAATTTTTGGCCTAAATGTATGAATATAATGGGGTTATGCAATGTATATGTTGTGATTATGCAAATTTGGGGTTGGAGGCCTATATTGCGTCTAAGTTATGTTTGTAATGTTGGTACAATGTGGTCAAAATTGAATTAGTATGAATTGGGAGTGTGTTTGGGTACAATCGTTGATGTTGCGTGCGTAAAACAGTGCTAGAGTCTGCAATTCTTGCTCAAGCGAGCCAGGCTCGCCTAGGCGAGATATGCAAAGACTCGAACTTTATTTCTGCTCGAGCATCTCGCTCAGGCGGAGAATGCTGGTCTTAGGCGACAGGCCATCTTGCTTAGGCGAGTGTGCCTCGCCTAAGCGAGAAATCGTGAGGGCTCGTTGTTTTCGCTTAAGCATCTCACTCAAACTGGAAGCTGTGTGGTGGGCAAAGAGTGTTTCGCTCAGGCGAGAGCCCCTCGCCTAACCGAGAATACGAGAGAGTAAATGGTTTTTGGTTTAACTCGTCGCTTAGACGAGGCACTTCAGTTATGGGCAAAGAATGGTCCCGCCCAAGCGAGAAGGAGCTCGCTCAAGCGAGACTTCTTGGGATGCAGTTGTAATAGGGGCTCGCTCAGGCTAGTGGGCCTAGCTTAAGCGAGATAGGCTAGCTGTTTAGACAAAGGCCTTTAGCCTAAGCGACCTATGGTGCATTTGTGTGTTCAAAGCAAGTGTTACTACTGTGTCAGATTGGATGTGTTGGAATGGAAATATGTGGTCTACTAGGCTTCTAAGATATCTCAATGGTGGGCTTGCTGGTGTTCCTTGGGTTGTGGCCCAGAACATATCCTTGAGTTGTGGCTCAGGATAGCGGATGAACACGAGGAACTTTTGAGTTATGGCTCGGGTTGGCTAGTGTTGTCGGTGTGAGTGTGCTGGTTGTGGCCAGTACGGATGGGTCCAAATGGATTGCCCTCCTCAGTAATTTGCTGACGAGTTTGGTAGTCTTGGGATGTTACAGATTATGTTCGTATCTGGGAACTCCACCTACGTTACGGTGTGTGATCTGTAGCATGGTTTCTCGCACGTGCTTTATCGGTTGTGGCCGATAGGTGAGGCAGCAAGACGCCTTGAGGTACTCACTGGAAGATGTAGAACATCGACCACATGGTTATGGCCATGTGGAAGGAAAGGAATGAGTTTCCTTTGATGTAAATTGACATTACATGGTTGTGGCCATGTGGAAGGAAACTGTGAATTTTCCTTGATGCAAGTTGATATCAACATGGTTGTGGCCATGGGGAATGAATGGAGGAAATTTCTTGTTGGGTTTTGTTATATATATATATATATATATATATATATATATATATATATATATATATATATATATATATATATGATTGATATATATTTATGTGTTATCTTTTTACCTCACCCTATCTGCTTGTGTTAGACGATGATCGTGTACGCGGTATACGCGAGCAGATGATATTGCAGGTGGAGTTGGTGAGACTTAGGCTCGGAGCATGGGCTAACGTGTGAGTTTTTATGATTTGTGTTTTGAAAAATAAATTGTAAACACTATGGATATTTATTTTATTTTGCGTTTTATAAATCATGGAATATTGGACTATTCTTAGTTTTAATAAAGTTGTAAATTTCTCGCGCTTTATGGGAAATGAAGTATTATTAATTGCGATGAAATTTTTGTTTTATCTATTTTATTTTAATTAAATCCGTAATATCTTGACGGGATGTTACATCCCATGTTCGTGGCTGGCGTGGAGATAAGGTGGTAGCTTGGCAATGGTGACAGAGCTTTTGATCATGGTAGTGCGCGGTGGCGGTAGTGTGTCGTACGATGGAGGTGGTGAAGAACCTCCATTGCGCACCTATGGAGAAGAAGAAGAACAAGAGTGGTTGAACGCCTCTTGTTGTTGCCGACGACGACTCTAGAACTAGAGTATGAAACAAATATCAAAATCCGTTTCATGAAAAAATTTGCTTTCATGAAATCCGTTTCGTTTTTTTTTATTTTGGCATTTTAGGTTGTGGCGTCCTGTGAACGCAAGCCCCACTTCTGCTGGTCCGAAACCAGAATCAACAGCTATCTCGCAAAACCAGGTTAAATCGCGGTGGCTTGCGTTGGTCTGACGTCGCAGGTGGGAGTGCCTCACGATGGCTTCGTCATCGTCATGGTAGTTTTGCAGCAGAGGTGGCGTCGATCTCTGTCACAGAGGTGACTGCCAGGGTGGTCACATTCTGGTGTGAGGGGTTTCGCATTCTGCCATGGTCGTTGCAGCAAAGGTGGGGTGGTTCTCCGGTGAGGCAGAAACCTCAATGGTGGTGAGGCCTGTGGTGGATGACACGGTGTTTGGTGGAGAGGGTGGTGGTGGAGGCGAGCTTGGGTGGGTTGTGGTGGTAGAGGTTCAGGGAGGATGTGGAGAGTTTGGTGGTAATGGTGGAGGCAAAAATATTCAGAATGCAAAATATCTCATTACTAACATGGAAGATGGCAAATTTGAAATCCTAAGAAAAACAAGACTTATCAATTTAGACTCAGTCCATTAAATCAATGACATAATTACCTTTTATGAACAATATTTGAAAAAGACAGATCTTTCAAGCATAACAATTATGATTCAATTGCTACACTTTCCCCATCTTTATGCATGCATGCGTCAACATAACAAACAACCCTCCACCCCAAAAAAAGTGTGAATCAATCTATGCATGAATTAACTAAAACATGTGAGAACGATTCTTCTTCAATCAATGCTATAGAGTTAGCATAAGGTTTAATTAATCTGATGTTGTGGATGTGCATGTGTAGTTATTATCGGGGAAAATCAGGTTCAGTTGGGGATGAAATAAACATAAGCAATAGAGAGGATGAGGGCACATTGGACCCAGACGTTGTGGCTCAAACATATTGGCTCAATCGTGAAATATTTGCAGGTATATTATATATGAAAATTAAGGAAACGAATGTCGACATCCGTTTCACAATTTTCTGAAATGGATGTTGACATCCGGAATATGAAAAAAGAAAAAAAAATTAACGAAACGGATGTTGAGATCCATTTCATACTTTTCCGAAACAGATCTCGACATCTGTTTCTTAAAAAAAAAATTGTGAAACGGATGTCGAAATCCATTTCAGAAAAGTATGAAACGGATCTCGACATCCATTTCAATAAAAAACAAAATAAAATAGTGAAACAGATGTCGAGATCCATTTCATACTTTTCTTAAACGGATCTCGACATCCGTTTCGCAAAAAAAAATAAAATAAAAAAATACCAAACGGATGTCGAAATCCGTTTCACAATTCCCTGAAACGAATCTCGACATTCGTTTCAAAGAAAAAAAAATACAAGGATCTTAACAAACAAACAAGGTTCCAACCATTCAAATCAAATTTCAAAACATTCAATATGATTATGATTAAACAAGAAGGAGACTAACCTGACAACACAGTGAGTGAGAAGAGAATGAAGCAGCACAATGATAAGAGAATGAAACAGAAGCAGAGGCCGGGACCACTGCTACCTTCAAGGGACCACTCACAAAGCAGACCACTCTGGAGAAAAAAAAAACGGACAGAAAAAATAGTGGAGAGAAAAAACGCTGTGCAAATAGTTAGGGGTGCAACCCTCGCATAAAAAGCAAAGCAAAATACCTCGTTGTCGCAATAAATATGATTTACTGCTTTCACCCATTTTCACCCACTGTCAGCTACAAATTTATTAGGGGCAAAATAGTAAATTTTGGGAGTACAGAAGTGCAGGAAGAAGACCCCTAACTTAAAATAGAGTAAAGTGGACTTTACATTTAAGATTCCAAAAGAAAAAAACTATGGTTTTCTTACATATTTATACATATTTATGTAAAATAATAACAACAAACTATTTCAATCTAGTAAATTGAATAAAATCTGATCAAATAAATGTTTTTTTAGTTAAGATTTATAATGAAAGTTTGTGTTAATTGATAATTTTTATTTTATGTATATTAATTTTAAAAGTCAACGGTCTTTTGATAGAATAAAGTACTGCTCAACACTGCTTTATATTCTATTCGAATTTTTTTTTATCTTAATTATTGTATTAGAGACAAGTTATATTTATAATATCGATTATTTCATACGAAAGTTTGATCTTTAAAAAAAGTATATATATATATATATATATATATATATATATATATATATATATATATATATTTATATATATATATATATATATATTTAT
>Ga0209589_1008983_pt1 | contig 15363 bp, 15 predicted proteins | sample CowpeawhiteBW_FD_187525 | JGI IMG/M metagenome (GOLD analysis project Ga0209589, IMG submission 187525) | Root nodule microbial communities of legume samples collected from California USA - Cow pea white BW (SPAdes) (version 2) | ecosystem: Host-associated > Plants > Roots > Nodule | place: USA... | reverse complement strand
AAAAAAAATATATATATATATATATATATATATATATATATATATATATATATATATATTATCAATAAAATGATAGTTAATTTTTTTGTTATTAGAAAAAGTTGATACACCTATATATGTTGTATGAATATTGATGTTAAGTATAGTATACATGGGCATTCATGAGGCATGACTGAACTTCATTTATAGTGGATCGGTCACTAATAAAATTGAAATTATTATTATCCGCAATGAAGATAAAATTCACTTAATTTCACAAATCTCAATATTCAAACTTAATTATCTTCTGAAATATCAGTAATAGAAACATCATTAATTAAATAAATGGTAAGCAATGGCATCATTAAACATAGAGTTATTAGAACCTGTAATCTGATCCGGCTTCACTCAATTCATCACGAGTTGATGTCAATCCAATCCGACTCATTATTAGCAAGTCAAAAAAATCCGAACTCAGTAAACGGGTTGGCTCATGAACTAATTTAATTACAAAAAAATACAAGTTTTTTTTTTTTTCAATCAAAAGTAAATTCTAATTCTAATTAAAATCTAAATAAACTTCAATATAATCCAAATATAAATCAAAATCACAAAAATACAAATTATCTATGTGTTGACTAATGAAAAAAACCTAACCTCACCCAAATGCAAAGCCCAACTTAACAAAAAATAATTGTATGACCCTTTATTTGCGGGTTAGTTAGCCAACCCGGCTCACTACGGATTCAACCCGAGTGAGCCGGATTCTAGGTGATCCGGGTCAAAAATCAACCCATATTGAAATTTGTAAAAAAATTTCAACCCAACCCGAATCCGTGACGAGCCGGGTTGACTCGCGAGTTCTAATCCATTTTGACAACTCTAATTAAAAAAAAAAAGTTATTTATTTTGTTTATTTATATTTAAAATAAATGTATAGTTTTTATGAAACAGAAAGAACAATTAATTGTTCCCATTCTCCAATAAAAAAGCATTTAAATTAGTACGGTTAATGTCAGTTATACAAAATAAGAAGGAAGTGGAGCAAGTGACCCTGAAAATGGTTATGATTAGTAAAAATGATAGTTAAGTAGAGTAAATGAATTAATGAGGTATTAGGCATAGGAAATAAGAGAAGTGGAAAATTACTGAAAATAGAAGTTTTGTTAAGATGGTGCGGTTGAAGATAAAAGAGTAATTGTTGGGAGTGGCCGTTAAGTCCTATTTCTGCGCCTATTCTATTTAAGCGCTCAGTTTTTCACTCATTCTTTTCGCCACGCAAATTTGTTTTCTTTGTTCGTTTCTGATTTTTCTTCTGCACTGGCTTCCATCAATCGGTATTCAATCATCGATGAGCCGATGAGACTGAAACATGAAGAATCATCGTCACCCATCAAATTCCACACGTCAAGGAATCAATGCAGTACCAGCATTTTTGGCATCTCTTTCTCTTTCATTTTCTCCTTATGGTGCCTCCTCTTCTACATCAAGCTTCGCCTCGTTCATGGCACTGGAGGTAAAGGTCCACCCTTTTTCTCATCCTTATGCAACCATCGTATTTGATCTTCCTACGTTGCATGCCCATCAATATTTTTTTACGAGACATCAACATAATATGTTCTTCTTGGATGTTTTCTGTTGGAATTTCATTCATGGTGTTTTTGTTTTTTGTTATTGTTGATGTTGTTGTGCAATTACATATCTGGAATAATGATGATCATGTGCATGCGTACATATTCATGTGTGGCTCGCTGATCTTGCATGTGTTTTCACAATTGCAGCTATGTTAGAGTTAAATGAATCAGGTAGCTCCAACAATGTTAGTCAGAAACTTACAAAGCCCTTGTACTCACTTCCTGAAACAACTAGTATAGAACAAGTGTTTTTGCACGTTTTAGGAAATGGTAGTAATTTGGTGTGCAAAGTGCATCCTCCGCAAGAGGAAAATAAGCTGCAAGAAATATCTGATGGGAAACTCCAACCCCATTATGATGAATTCCAGAACATGACAGAAGGACAAGAAAAAACAAAGGGAATGGACTCAGCGCTTGTTAACATAACTCACAGGCTAGAATCTGATGGCTCTGTGTACAACTATGCCTCCGATTCCAAAGGTGCAAAGGTGGTGGCCCATAATAAGGAGGCCAAAGGGGCAACGAATATACTCGGTAAGGACCATGACAAGTACCTGAGAAACCCTTGCTCTGTTGAAGGGAAATTTGTTGTTATTGAGCTTTCAGAAGAGACCCTTGTTGATTCTGTGAAGATCGCGAACTTTGAGCATTATTCTTCCAACTTCAAGGAGTTTGAATTGGCTGGAAGTTTGAGTTATCCAACTGAAGAATGGAGCATTCTGGGAAAATTTGTTGCTGCCAATGTCAAGCATGCACAGGTCTTTAAACTGTCTGAGCCCAAGTGGGTGAGGTATTTGAAGTTGACCTTGCTGAGTCATTATGGATCTGAGTTTTACTGCACACTGAGTGTTGTAGAAGTTTATGGGATCAATGCAATAGAGCGAATGCTTAAGGATCTTATTGTGGCTTCTGTGGGATCTATTCCTGATAAGCCACCTGTGGATACTAACAGCGACACCCCTTCTCTGAAATCAGAAGATGGTCAAAATGATAAAAATGGAAAGAAAGTTGATACTAAGAATGATACCGTGGCTGCTGAGGTATCAAGCAATGATACCACTCGAGAATATGATGCAGAAGCGGCAAAAATGACAACGACCGCAAAATTGAATACAGATCCTGTATTAGAACTTAGACAACAGCTGAATGGTAGGGTGGCTGGTGACACTGTTCTGAAGATTTTGATGAAGAAAGTGAGGTCAGTAGAGGTTAACTTATCAGCCCTTGAGGATTACCTCAAAGAATTGAACAGAAGACAAGGAGCTAAAATACCGGATCTTGAGAAACAGTTGTCCAGATTATCAGAAAGTCTTGGACAAAGCAAGTCACAGATTAGAGATCTCTGGCACTGGAACACAAATTTGGTGGGTAACCCTATGCCGCAGTGCCTGTTTCATTCCTCTTTAAATTTCTCATCATGTCTTTTCTTTAACCAGGAAAAAGGAATATCTGAGGTTGAGTCTTGGAAAGATGCTGTCTCATCTCAGCTTAACGAATTAGCCAGAGAAAACAGCATGTTAAGGTTAGTGTAGTAGATCCTTTTGATAACTTTGATTAAAATCTATCTACTCCATCATGTTGTCTCATTGGAGAAGCTTGAAATCATCTCATTTTAGTCATTTCCAACCCTGCTTGCTCATTTTGTTGCCGCTAACATTGCATTTTGAAGTAGAAGATTGCTTTTACCACTGCTTGCTTTAGTGACTTTTCTCTCTTTTTCTGCGGTATGGTAATTGACATCTCATTTCAGATCAGATGTTAGAAAGATTGCAAGTAATCAAGCAAATATGGAAACCAAAGAACTTGCTGTGTTTGCAACGAGTCTTGTTTTTGTGTGCCTTGCAGTTCTCAAGATAGTTTCGATACACATGTTGACGTTTTCTGCATCATATAATGCGAATAAGGTGCTCCAGACAATTAGAGGATGGGTTACATTATTTGTATGCTGTAGTATAACAATATTCATTATCTTGTTTCATAGCTAGGCGTTCGCTTCTGCTGTATAGACTTGGATCATTGTAGAAACTTGTTCCATACATAGTACTGTTAAAAGTTGTCACGTAGTAAACCGTTTCTTGTTACTGCACTGCAGCATATAAAAGAAGTGATTCCAGATCCTAGCTTCACTTCCATAGGTTGCAATTGTGCAGTTAGATATTTAACTCTTTTCTTCAGTGGCTATTAAGGCCATTATTTGTTCGAACAGTCGAATAGATTTTTTATACATGACCAAGTTTTTGTCAGTGTTAATATTTGATATCCATTGTACATTTACAACGTTATATATACATACATATATATGTGTATATATGTATATGTATGTGTATATATGTATATGCCTAGTTGTCTTCAGTAACATGTGCAAAAAACTACCTACTTATACGTAGAGTCATCAAATACTTGTCTGCTAAAAGGAGTAAACTAACACCAGAATATCATTTTGCCATCTTAATAACCATGTCCTCCAAGTTGTTAGGGTAGCACATTTTAGTGTGGCGGCCATTCCATATATTGTCTGCCAGAATGGCATTCACTGCATCAGTTGGATGAAATTGATCCCACCAGATATGGTTGGAGGAGTTATTGCACGCCATTTCCGGTGATAAGCACATGATCCAGCCCTTGTACTTCCCCATTCCACAGCAGGCCTCAGTTGTGACGTTAAAGCCTAATTAGGGAACATAAAGCAGATGTGTGATGTTAAATGCTACAGAAATTGAAATTCATAAAAGACTGAGAGGTATAAAAACGAATACTAGTACCATAAAGTTCGTGATTCTTTAAAATATCCATGGAACCTTCAAACACGTCACAGAAGATGATATTGGCCTCAGGGAGCTCCGCAGCAAGATTTTCAACCATGTACCTTGTGAGGAAGTTAAACTCAACAGCCATGTCATTTATTTGCTCAACACATTCTCCATTTTCATTACCGTACTCCCACAGGTAGTGAGGGGCACAGCCAATTGGGGCAAGTCCCGTGATCACCACTTTCCTGACATTTAAGTTGTACAAGTTCTGTGTCATCAAGGATAACATATCAGATAGGTCAATTTCAGTTACTGTATGCAAAAGAGTCAAGAAAATTTTGAAATATGTATTAAAATTACATGAAATTTTGAACGTCTCATGTGCACAAAAACAAGTGTCGGGTTAATCACGCTATTATTCAGAACAAAAATTGTTGACTGAACTAGGTATGAACAATCCAGGTAAAACTGAAAAATTAACTAAAATTTAGTATTAAAAAACAGAAAGGTAAAGAGTTGGTACTACGACTGGGTTGAGGTAGGGTGAAGAATGAAATGAAAAATTGGTTTCGTAAGAAATGTATCATGACCTTATTTTCTATTTTCAATTACAAAACATAACATTTTAACATAAAGTAATGAATAAACTAAACTTCCCTATTTCTTAAAATTTAAATGGACTTGCTTTCTTTGGCGGTGACCATGGGCAAGTACAGACTTATGTATGTTTCACCATAGAAGTCCTGCATGTCTGACACGCGAACATGACACCAAAACAATGCATTCATGGATGAATATCATGATTTTTTTGAAGTATAATGAATGACTGAGAAGTTAAATTTAAGCACTGTTTTTACCTTTATCTCTTGCCAGAGTGAAGATGCCAAGAAGTGGTTGAAATGCCAGGGTAGGTACAAATTATCGACGTTGGATACATTGAGCAAATAGTAATGAATGTAGTCGTTGATTCCAATAGAAATATAAAAGACAGAATTGGATACGATATTGGTTGCAGCATCCTCGCCCATGCTCAAAATGAACTGCTGAAAAGTGTCTGTAAATTGCTGAATTTGCTGAGTGAGGGAGATATGCTGACCCTGAACCAATTTACACATTAGAATTTGAACTAATAACATCTTCTGAATTGCGTGATCATGATTAATCAGAAAGAACAAGAATCGTAGAAAATTGAATGAAACAAACCAATTCAGAGCCACTAGAGAGAATGATGCCAGCCCCTGCAGAAGCATAATTTACCCCATGAATCATATCATCCACTGCCCCTGTCTGCCCAAGATAACTTGGCACAAAGGGAAGCCCTAGACGCAGAGCTGATGCAAAAATTATCACAAATAAATCAATCTAATAACATTTAATTTTAAACCAGATATAACATTCAATAAGAATCAAGCACAACAAGGGGAAAATAAAACATGCGTGAATTAGAAGGCTGTGAGTGATAAAGAAAGGATCTTTGTTCACCAAGATAATCGACAGGGATCCTTCCGTTGGAGAATCTTCCGGTGGGTTGGTGGGTGTCGAAATCTCTTCCATAAGGAAGATGATCGGCACGTGCGAAGGTTCCAAGGAAATTGTTGGTTCCGCAATCGACGGAGGAGTCTCCGATGACGAACAACGCCGGCACCAGAGAAGAAGAAGGTGCAGTTGAGGGGCTGAGACTGAGTTGTTGCCGGAAAGGAGGATCTTGGAACGGGAACAGTGTTCTTGATTCTACAAAGGTAGAAGATAGTATTACAGTAGATACTAAAAAGTACACAATAACGTTCATACTCATTATCCTTCAATTTCCCATGCAGAGATCGAAATTTAAGCATTCAAACTCTCCAATGTTCTCTTATTTTGGCGGGTAACCATAATATATGTCAATCTCAATACACCCTTTATAAATCTCAGGCCCGCAAGGTAGCCCGCTACAATAATTAACCCGGCCCACACAACTTCTTCGGCCCATGAGTAGGGATGGCAGGTTGGACCCAACAAGTCAGTCCGTATTAAAAGAGATGGATTGAGTTGAAGATTTTAATTCGTCATCCCATTTTGATCCGTCTCGTCTATTCTGTCATGACTCGTTCATCCGTTTTAAAAAATTAAAATAAAATAAAAGTAATTAAAAAAAATAATTTTATATTATATTTTTTAAATATGTAAATATATAACAGTATTATAATTTAAATCATCAACACCTATAAATTAAATTTCAATTATTAGTTATAATTGAATAATTTAATATGTAAATTTAATAATTATTTTAATTTATCTAATTAAAAATATTAACTAATCAATTAAAAATTTTAAAAATATTTTATTTGATTAAATATGTCTTTAATAATAATTTATATATAAATATAATCAAATTTTAAAAATAAAAATTTTAAAAAATTAGAAACAAATTAAAAAGTTAAAAAAAAAAATAAAAAAAAAAAAAAATTTAAAAAATTAAAAAAAAAATAAAAAGTTAAAAAAAAAAATAAAAAAAAAAGAAAAAAAAAGTGGATGGACTCAACTCAATACAGGACGGATTGTGATTGTTGATCCGTTTCTGTTTAACGAACCAGTCTGACCCAGCCCGTTTTTTACGAACCACGTATAGGCCGGACAGTCTAGACTGATCCGTTTTATCACCCCTATATGTAAGCAATGTGACATTTTTTTTCGGTAACATAGGGAAAAGGCATATACAAAGCAACAACGGGACTAAATAAATAATACAGAACAACATATTTTTATTCAAATTAATTAATAATTTACATAAAAAAAAAAGACAAAGATACACTGTATAACAGTATCTACATGACACGTGTGCAACGGTCCACCGACCATAACTGCTCCGCAAACTAAAAACACATTAAGGTCGGTGTTACCCCAAAGAGAATTATAATAATCAGATGCCATTTATTTTTCTGGTGCTGTTGTTGTGTAAGGAAAATCCATACTTTTTTAATCAAATTTCATAATAATTTTTCTATCTCTTTAAAAAAAATAAATGAATAAAATAAAAAATAATAATAAGACCGTTCATAGAGACCGAAAGTTTGGTTCATTTCAAATGGTTGATGATTGAGACATGGGGGCAGACCAGTGGGACCAAGGGCACATGAGTTGCAATGATCGATGCTACAGAGTAAAATTAATGAATACTTATTTATGTTACTAAATCACATTATTAGTGTACCTTAAACGGCACTATGAGTCATAATGCATGGTATCATGGAACACCAAGAAACATGATTTATTCCAATTATTTCAAACGCCAAAACACTTTTTACTTTACAAACTGCAAGCGATGAACGTGCTCAAACATGATTTATGGTATTGTATTTTTCAAATTTTCATACATTTAATATATAATTTTAATCGTTGGTATTAGTAAATGTTGAATTAATTAATGTGAGAAAAGTAAACAAAACGCTCCAGGTTACAAAATAGAGTGTGCAGTATCTAAAAATGTTCCGTGTCACAGGTGAAAAAATTTATAAAAGGCCAACGGTTAGAATACCGTTTTCTCCCTTTCTTTTGTTGTTGTTGGAAAGTGAGGAGTTTATTGGAGGAGATAACATAGGCGAAAAAATCGCCAGGAATTAGTTGAATCAATTCCTGGGTTTTCCATTTAAGTTCTCAGGCCTCTGACGTTGCTCCTTGATTCTTTCCCTCTGGTAAGAATCCACTCTCGATCGCTACCATTCATAATTCAACCTTTCCTACGAGAGATTCGTTCAGTGTCCATCACCCTAATTTGTTCATACATTTTATACGACAGACAGCACCTGAATTTCCTCGTAGGCATGGCGTTTTTTCCATAAAAAATACGTTTTTTCTCTTCTTTTTCGTTTTTTATTTTCATCTATTTGGGTCTTTTCGATCACTTTGATTGGAAGACCTTTTTTTTTTTTTTTTTTTTTTTTTTTTTTTTTTTTTTTTTTTTTATTTTTTTTTTTTTTTTTTTTTTTTTTTTTTTTTTTTTTTTTTTTCTTTCTTCTTCTTCTTCTTCGTTGTAGATGGGTTCCTTCCGCTAACGTTAGCGTTAACAACTCAAGCGAGAAGGACTTGAGTTTAGGGGAAAAGGTAAATAAACATAAACTGTTAAACCAACAACCTTGAAAGATGTCGGCTGATGTTGCTGTGAGACCGGCTCTGCAAGAATCGGTGCAATGGCAAGGGCATTGCCCCGGCGAATCTATCCTTATATATATAACCGTCGACGGTGCTGTGACGCCGATGCGTGTGTCGGAGTCTGATTCGATTGCTTCTGTGAAAATGAGGATTCAGACATGCCAAGGAATTCCGGGGAAAAAGCACAAGCTGGTCCATGATGGCAGAGAGCTTGCACGCAAGGATGCACTCATCAAGGACTACGGTGTCACTGCCAGCAATGTTCTTCACTTGGTTCTCCGTCTCTCTGACATGGTCTTCATTGTTGTGAGGACCACCGGTGGGAAGGAGTTTGAGTTTCAGATTGATCGACATAGAAATGTGGGGTACCTTAAGCAACGGATTAAGAAGAAGGGGAAAGATTTCATCGATCTCGAGGGTTGTCAAGATCTTTTCTGCGACGGAGAAGAGCTCCAAGACCAGAGCCTCTTCCGTGACTTCTGCAACGCTGATAATGGTGTGATTCATTTGGTAGCTCAGAAATCAGCAAAGGTTGATGCCAAACCGGTTCACAAGGATTTGGAGCTTTCGGTTGTTGCTGATGACTCGGATGTGGGGGGGAATCAGGTGACGCAAAAGACAGAACCACCAAGTGGAGATTTCTGGTTGGAACCAGCTTTTGTGAATCCTAATGTCAATTTTTTTCCTTTCCTTTGGGACATCATTGGCTCCACATTCAATGGTTTGAAACAAAGGAATCACCCTATCAGGTCCTCCGAGGGCTCTGGTGGGACTTACTTCATGCAGGATTCAACAGGTATGGAGTATGTTTCGGTTTTCAAGCCCATTGATGAGGAGCCAAATGCGGTGAATAACCCACAAGGCCTACCAGTTTCATCCAATGGTGAAGGTTTGAAAATAGGGACAAGGGTGGGAGAAGGAGCGATGAGAGAAGTTGCAGCATATATATTGGATCATCCAAGGTCTGGACCAAGGTTGGTGTCTGGAGAAGCAATAGGCTTTGCCGGGGTTCCCCCAACTGTTATGGTCCAGTGCTTACACCAACAATTTAACCATCCAGACGGGTTTGAGTGCTCCCCAAAGCATTCAAAGGTGGGTTCATTGCAGGCTTTCATGAAGAATGATGGTAACTGTGAGGACCTTGGTCCAAGGTATTTTTCTGTGGAGGAGGTGCATAAGATCACCGTGCTCGATCTCAGAATGGCTAATGCAGATAGACATGCTGGGAATATATTATTCAGGAAAGATTCTGATGGCCGCATCACCCTCATTCCCATTGATCATGGCTACTGTCTTCCAGAGAAAGTAAACATTCTTCATCTTTTCTTCACAGTTTCATTCCCCTCCTGCATTATTTTCATTCTCATATCTGATACAACATAATGTGTTTGATAGAAAAGAAAGAATCTTATAATGTTTGTTGTGTTGTGTGTGGTGCAGTTTGAGGATTGCACATTTGATTGGCTTTACTGGCCACAAGCACGACAACCTTATTCTCCTGACACAGTTCATTATATAAAATCTCTGAATGCTGAGAAAGATATAGAGCTTCTGAAATATTATGGGTGGGATGTTCCGGTAGAGTGTGCTCGAACACTCCGCATCTCCACAATATTATTGAAGAAAGGGGTTGAGAGAGGTCTCAGTCCCTATGACATTGGAAGCATTATGTGTAGGGAAAATATGAACAAGAAATCTGTAATCGAGGAGATTATTTGTGAAGCTCAGGAATCAATGGAACCTGGTATGGGGGAATCTGTGTTTCTTGAATTTGTCTCCCAGATCATGGATTCTCGCCTTGACAAGCTTTCAAAATAGACTCTCTCGGATTCATAGTTATATAATGTAATAACAATAAATATATTTGCATCATCATAACTGTGTATGCACTCCATATTTGGATGTGACTCGGGTGTTCTGGTCATATAGGTCTCAACTGAACCTCTTTCTCATCTCCTCTCATCCCTTTTTCACTACTTGTATTGACCTTTTGCAGAGGTTGAAGGGTCTCAATAACATGTATTCTATTCAAATTTCATATATTCTAGGTTTCTGCGAGGGTTAACAGAAGTTGCATGACTTGTGTACATAGTTGTAATATGTTAGCATATTTTACTTTTCAAAAATATGCTTCATTTTTGTCATATTTTAGTTATGAACCAGACATCCTACTGTCTGAAGTTGCCTTTGCCATATTTCCTCTGTCTAATTATTTATTTATTCTTTATGCTAAGTCTTTTCTTCTCTATCAACTTAAAAAACATCTTCTTTAGGTTTTCTACATTTATCTTTTTAATTTCTACTCATTTTGTTCAGTTCATACTATAGAGACACTATAATATTGAAAGCACTCGCTTGTCCTTCATAAAACATTTTATATTTTCGATTGGCAGTGCTTCATATTAACAACCATTAGTCATTTTCAGGATCTAAAAGAGAATTTTTCGAAATTGTGATTCAAAATTTGAAAACTTACATCTATTTAGAGAACACTTGTCGGTTCTTTTAAAAATCAAAGAAACTTCAAGAGTGGTGATTAAACCTTTTGCATCATGGGATATAATGGGATGGTCTAAATAATACTAATTGTTAATAGAGTGGTTAAAAATAATTGGATTACTAAGCTTAATTAAAACATCTGAATTGATTTTTATAAAGATTGAAGTGAAACTGAAACTGAATTATATTTGTGAGATTTAAAGAAAATGTGATTCAGAAACATAGATATTCAAAATTACATTACATACAAGTAAAACATAAACATATTTAATCACAGCGAGAGGCTCAATAACTGTAGTAATTAACTAACCTACATGTGTTTTGTCATTAGTTTATCTATGAAATTCATAACATAACATTTTAGATTATAAATTGTTTTTATATATAATCTTCTAAAGTATTTTTATAAATATTGTTTTATCAATTTTAATTGTATAAGTTCAATTTAAATTGAATTCTTCTAAAATAAATATTATCCATAATAATAATAATAATGGGTCATTAAGATAAAAAAAATATAGAAGTAAATTAATTACTACAAAATAATCACCTTCTCAAAAATGAAGTTGACAAAAAACTATGGGACCACTCTAACAAATCCCCCAAATCAAATATATGAATGACCCTAAGATCTGAATCGGCCACTCCATACATATAAATCAAATGAACCGATCCAATAACCTAGATTCGAATCAAATAATCAACCATAATCATTCACTTTCATGCTTACAAGTTACAGTAGGAATGGGACCAGATCTTTACCTCACTTGTTCATTCATGTCTGATAAAAATGGCCTTTGGTAATTCTTCTTCATAACCACTCCAAAAAGAAAACCATTGTTCATCTTCTTTTGATCACATTTGATGAGAAACTATCTCCCACTACTACCTGAGATCAATGTAATGAATAAACTTCTTCAAACCCAGAGAAAGTTAATAGACACTTTGTCATGTACTGAAACATGAGTGAGTTCATAAATTTAAAAAAATGAAGGGTCCACTGCAAGACAAAAAATTCCACGCAAATAGAATTGGATTGAAGGCAAAAAAACAAATAATCAAATAACCAGCATGAGCTATGGTCCTACCCACCTCTTCACACGCTGCAAATTTCTACACACACTCCATGTGATTCTGGCTTTTGTTTTGTTTTGTTTTGTTTTGTGTTGCTTTGATTTGGTGCATGCATCATCTTCATCACATCACTCAGATACTTCCTCTCTCTCCAAGTCCAACACCGAGAGCCATGGCGAAGCCCGAGAACCGCACGAACCTGGCGTCGTGTTTTGTGGCCACCATTTTCCTCATCTTCCTCCTCATCGTGGTGTTCCTCCTTTACTTCACGCTGTTCAAGCCTCAGGACCCCAAAATCGCCGTCAGCGCCGTCCAGATCCCTTCCTTCTCCGCCACTAACGGCACCGTCAACTTCACCTTCTCTCAGTACGCCTCCGTCCGCAACCCTAACCGTGGCACCTTCTCGCACTACGACAGCTCGCTCCAGCTTCTCTACCACGGCGCACAGGTCGGCTTCATGTTCGTCCCCGCCGGCAAGATCGCCGCCGGCAGGACTCAGTACATGGCCGCCACGTTCACCGTCCAGTCCTTCCCCTTAGGCCCCGGGCCCACCTTGGTGAACGGGCCCGGCAATGTGGGGCCCACTTTGGAAATGGAGTCGAAAATAGAGATGGCTGGGCGCGTGAGAGTGTTGCACCTTTTCAGTCACCACGTGGAGGCCAAAGCTGAGTGCAGGGTCGTCATCGCCCTCACCGATGGATCCGTGTTAGGCTTTCGTTGCTAATTGCTAATTTTTTCTTCTCATTTTGTTTTGTAACCGTAAAACTATTGTAACAGTAGGGTAATCACATTAGTATCAGGAGCTTCATTCATCTTCCAAATTTTACCTTGAACTTATTTTTTTCACAATATATTCGATCAGGTAAATATAATTAAAAGAACAACTGTCGAGGTGTTTTTTTCTTACAACATAAATATAATCGGAAAACTTAAAGATATATAATATGTTCCTAAAGTGATGGCAAGTAATTTTAACGAGAGAAAGAAAAATCTTATTCAAATGGCGTAAAAGCTCAGATTAAACTAATACAAATGTTAAATACCAGTATATTTTACAACCACCAGAAGAATTATTAGTATTGGTAGAGCTAGGAATCCAAGCTTTCACATAGTTCTATATGCATCCACCAATAAATCACAACAATCTCAAGAATATTTAGTTTTGGTAGTAGAGCTAGGATTCCACACTTTAAAAAATTGACTTGAAATGGAAAACCAGAGATAGCACAACTCAATTCACATCTACCAAGCATTATATTACAACTACAAGAATGATTAGTATTGGTAGAGCTTGGATTCCAGGCATAAGTCGGGTTTCCACCATTGGTGAATCCCATGAGCTTCTCTGAAATCTTGTGAAGGAGTATGATTAACAGTTAGAGATGCAGAAGGAATGAGGTGAAGAGGTTCATCAGATTCCTTCCCCAAAGCACCCATCAGTAGACAACCAAGGGAGGTTTGGGTGGCTAATTTTTCAATGGTTCCTGCACCAATTTCCTCCATTTTTGTTCTGTGCTCAAAGTATCCGACATACTCACAGCAGATAGGGTCAGATGGATTCACAAATAAGCATGGAACCCAGGCAGACAAAGCAGAAAATGGATCAAAGGACAGACTCTTCTTCTGCTTAGCCTTCATAGCAATGGCAAGTCCTGCTGTTACTACACTGCCAGCAAATCGAAGCCCGTGTTTCAATTTCTTATCCTTAATTCTCTCAATTGGAGCAGATGCATATGGAGGGTTGAACAGAAGAGACTGAATAAATACGCCTGTCTTGGCCATGGTTTTCCCAATCAGCATTGCCATTGCTGATCCTAGAGAGTGACCAGCTAACCAGATATTTGAACCACCCACAGTAGCTACCATGTTTCGAACAGCTTGGATAGCTATCTCAAAGCGTGATGTCTGATGAAGTCCATTTCTCACAAAGTGGATATCCAACTCAATGTCACGGGAAACTGAGTCTGCTTTGGTTATAGTCCCTCGGAATGCAATCACATAACATGGACTTCTGTGTGAAGTGTCATTGCATATAGATGTTGGAGGCTTGAACTCATAAATTGCGCCAAAGATGGAAGAATCAACATCGTCAACAAGTGTTCGAAGCAACTGAAAATGGAAGAACGCCCACCAAGGCTGTGCAAGAGCATTTGGACCTTCTCGTCGATCTTGTCTGTCCTTTTCTAGAACATAAACACCTTGGACCAAACTAGCAGCAACTGACTTTCGATGATATGCATTATCCCTATGCATAATGGAATGTTCTATTGACTATTAACAAAACCCACCAGCCAAAAAGAAAACAGTGATGGAATTTTTGGAATTCACATAAATTACAAAAGGGGTAAGTAGACTAATTTTTTACATAGCAAGAGTAAAGTCGTTAGCATACATATAAAGTGAAGTCGTTATGCATTGCTACGATCTCTTCATAAATTTTTTAAAACCGAAAATCAGACATTTAAAGTAAAGGCACTATGCATTAGTCCCTTCATAAATTTTTTAAAACTAAAAATCAGCACGAGTAATAACAATTTCAGCTTTAAGAGTCGTCGTGTACCGACTTCCAAGTAAAACCGTTTCGAATCTAAGGATATTGGTGTTTTATTTTTTCTTTTTATAGTAACCTTTTTTTTATATTTCATGGTGTTCCGACAAACACATTTTGATAGGTATTATATTTGTTTTGGAAAATACATTCCAAAGAAAAACTTATTCCAAAACACATTTCATACATCTAGGAAATCTCATGGTTACTTGGATGTCACTCTGATGACTTCTAAAGATGAAGTCTTTATTAGGTGTGTCAATTTCTAGTTTTAAAAAAATTATGAAGAAACCGTTGCATGATTTGACTTTGTATGTGGTTAGAGTCCTGACGAATTCATCCCTATTGTGTAATAAATTAGTCATCTGATCAGCCTATACTATGTACTCTGTAAAATCTCCAAAGAAGATACAGATATCACAATTTATTTGCAGATATTTTGATGTAAACATAAAATTTGCAGTAATGCATAACACTGAAGGCAAATGAACAAATGCACAACACTGAACAACTGAGATTATGTAAGAACAAAATGGGAACAAAAAAAAAGAAAAGACTAGTTAGAATATTTGTTTAAAGATCTTACCAGTCAACACATGTTAAATGTAAGGGTCCAGAGCTATCAAAATATTCCCTCTCAGAGGCCATTACACCCTACAGTTCAAGAAGAAAAAGAAGTATGACCAATAGTCCATGAAATCTCCCAAACAGCAGAGAGAAAGAAAAAAAAAAAAAAAAACCTTATGGT
>Ga0209589_1008978_pt1 | contig 15369 bp, 10 predicted proteins | sample CowpeawhiteBW_FD_187525 | JGI IMG/M metagenome (GOLD analysis project Ga0209589, IMG submission 187525) | Root nodule microbial communities of legume samples collected from California USA - Cow pea white BW (SPAdes) (version 2) | ecosystem: Host-associated > Plants > Roots > Nodule | place: USA... | reverse complement strand
ATATAGAAGTTACTAGAATAAAAAAAAAAACATTTTTTAATTTATAAAATAAAAAAAAAAACAAGTATTTTATCTTATAACATAAACATCAATCTTTAGTTCAACTTAATGTTTTATCCAAAAAGACTTCTGAGTCATCAGAACGGAATAACTAAATTTTATTGGAGAATCATGCTGGAAACATTATTTAAAGAGGTATAATTTGAATCAGTAAATTATTAGTCATGTTTTAAAAAAAATATTTGAATGATAAAAGGCTTGCAATGGCTTTCCCAGAAATAAATTAATGTTCTATAAATAAGTAAATTTGTGTATTTATTAAGAATATGTTAAATTACAGAAACAATTATTTTTCAGTATATTAAACATAAGTTCATTAATAAATTAAAGTTACAAAACTTTTCTTTTATGTAAATATATTAAAATTAAAAAGTTAGAGAAAAGAAAGATAATTCAATTTTTATTTTTATAGTATGTAAAATATAAATACGAGATTTGACACTATAAAAATATCACAAAATTATAATAAATTAGAGTAATAATATAAGTATATCAGAATTAATTTATTACAGTTTTCCGAAATATACTAGAACAGAAGTATCATAGACACAAAATAATGTCATAAACATAGACTAAACATGAAATAGTTGTTTAAAAGGATTGCTCACAGAACAAAGAATTTCAAAATAACAGTTCATCAACGTATGCTCAAAGAGCATGATCCAATGCGCCTAACTAGACAACAACATCTCCATCACCATGGTGATCAATAAGGGTCTTCATATTTGCTCACACCAAAATTTGGTGATCCTTGCAAAGGAAAAAACCAACAAGAAATCAGACACAGAGAAAAGAATGGTAAGCTAATAAAAAAATAATTTTTAACATATAAATGAACAAACAATTTATTAAACAGATTATGAATAGAGGCAAAAACAAAAACAGTAAGCACACAAAGCATGTGATTGCAAGCATAAAAGACCCTCTAACTTCATTATTCGGATACATGTAATGAGATCGGATTCACTGGTTCCTTGCACTTGTGGTGACCTCTACTGTTTTGTAGAGTCATTGCCAATGAGTTTCACCCTACCAAGCATAAGGTTAGTCAATGATCATCTAAGGTCATTATCTTGCCAGAGACTAGGATCTCCTGCTACTCTTACCACTTAAACCAGTATATTCTATGTGAGTCTAACTAATTCATTAGAGTGTTAGGATGTAGCCTTGCTTGAATCCATATTCCATTACATACATACAAACACCACCATAAAATTTCCCTAAGAGACTCATGGAATTATGTCTAGCTCATACCATATACATATTTTCACACATCCATTATCATTTCATATCAAGCATAGAAAAATCTTAGCCTCATTATATCACATAAAACATACATGGTATCTTACTTCATGCTTGAAGTTAAATCACTCAATCGTGGAGACAAACAACCAAATCAGAGAAGAGAGCAGCAATAAAGCACATCCTTGCACCAGTCTCGCTCAAGCTGGAAGTCTTCGCTTAAGCGACAGAAGTTCTCTTAAGCTAGGCATTCTCACCCGGACGAGAGCTCGAACAGTGAGCACTGTCATGTTTTTGCGAATTTTCACTTACGTGGGCCCTTCTTGCATGAGCGAGATTTCTCTTCGCCTAAAACTGAAGCTCCTTGCTTGAGCTACAACTCGAGCAAAAGCAGAATTGAGTTTATGCTACTCTCACTTTGGCGAGAGTTGCTTGTTTGGACGAGATTAACAAGTTTTTCATATATTCGCACATGTAGACCCAAAAACTCAAGCAACACCACACCCAACTCATTTTCATACAATGTGAACATCAAACAGGCATTGGAAGCATGATACAGAAACTAGAAAACATGCAAAATTTATAAAAAAGCTTTAAACCCTAGCTTCCCTTACATTGACATATCTTAACCCATCAAACAAGCTCCAACAACAAAGCACCACAACACGACTACTACTTAAGGAGCTGACAACCAAGAGCAAGGAAAACAGTGAGGTCTATGATCACGAATCAGGAACAACCAATACTTGGAACATGAAAAGAAAGGAAAAGAAAGAGAGTTTTGTTTAACTTACATGGAGGAGGAACGTTGGAGGAGGGTCTTGCAGCTTCCATAGCTTAGTTCCAACTTTAGAAAGAGAGGAAAAAGAGTGAAATATTTTAGGTTGGAGAGACAGAACGGAAAGTAAGAACAACTGAATAGGTTTATGAGAATACATGTGACTGACTATGGGTCTTTACTTATTAAAGTTGAGCCCATTAACTAAAAAAAGAGTAGTCTTACATTTAATTTCCTCGACAAAATATGAGTTTAATTTTTTTTTCATAATGGATAGGTGTTATTACTTCAAAATATTTTTTAAAATTAAATACTTTTTTACAACATATATTCAATTTTTTTTTCCTTACATGCATTTTTTTGTTTTGGAGGTAATCCCGACTAAGATTAAGATACGGTGAAATGTTAAATGTGAATAATCTTAGTTTGTCCTATTGGGTTGGGAGATATTGTTTTAGTAGACTTGATTCTTTTTCGGTAGATGATTTTAGTATTAAAATTATAAATATTCTGCCTTGTGAATGAAATTTATTAAATCATTTTAGAGAATATGTATGGTATGTTAAAATTTAAAATTTAAAAGAGATTGATGAAAGTTATAATAGTTTACGATGATGATGAATTAGTAGACATTTAGAATTCTGTATTATGTTTGGGTCCAAAAGAAGGAACAATGCAAGAAAGGAGTGACGTGTAGAAGTTGGTAGCGCGCAATTGATCTTATCTAACGCTTTAGCTTAGCGCTTATCTCATTCATTACGACAAACATGACACGGCTTCCATCTCTATCCCATGCTTTTAATAATCAAATGAAAGGAAGATAAAATAAACTAAAATTTGATTTCTCAATTTGGTAAAAGAGACAGAAATAAATATAAAGTTCATAAACATATATGATTTATTTGAAAAACTATAATTTCGATGGTTACTAGTTTAATTTTTAATATATATATATATATATATATATATATATATATATATATATATATATATATTTAAAAGATACTGTGTAGGAATAAATAAATATCACACTACGATCCAATTAGTACTATGCAATAAATATATTGGTTATGTATATATTTTCTAATTACTAGTTTTCCTCTGTTTTTTTTAGACAAAAAAAAAAGACAATAATAATTAGTATATTTTAGAAAATGTATATGCGAAAGACTCAAGAGAGAATGGGTCAAATTAAAAACTGTAGAAATAAAATAAGAAGGCAATTGCTTCCTGGTCATTTCGTTCTGCACCTTCCTTTTATTCTTCTTGCACCCCTATAAAACCTTTAATCCCAAAATACTCTTCATTAAAATACTCATCACTGAGTCAGTGCAAGGTGATTGGGGTTGAGAAATTGCAGAGAAAGGAGGGGATTGAAAAGAAGATAATTTCGTGGAGGTGACGGGGGATTAAGAGGAGAAATTTAAAGACCAAAATAAATTATTAATTATACAATCCGAAAATTCTTTTTCTTAACAATTTTTGGCAATTCACAATTTTTTTTTTAAATATGATATCTGAATTGCACAAGTAGTTTTTACTTTTCGATTATATAATTAAAAAATAAAAAAATGGAAAGTTTCTTTAATGTACGGGTGCAGAAGAATGATATGGAGGTGGACGAAGAAACTGACGTGTGAATGTCATCTAATCTGTTATCATATAGTCCAACGTTACTGATACTCAATACAATAAGAAAGAAAGGCCTCTGAAGCCCAACTATAACCTTAATAAATATGAGAAACAAAATAAATAACCAAATTATGGAAAGGTGTTTCTTCCTAAATGTCATCCCATCAAATTTCTTCATACATATTATTATTGGTTTCCGGAGATTCTGATCCATAATAGAATGATTGTTTTTCCGACAAAACCGACCGAATGTCTACGGAATTTTGTTAGAATAAGTTTTAACTTGACTCTATATTATGTTAGAAGTGAATTTTAAATTTAATTCAACCCTACAAAACTCGACTTAAGGTAAAGATTGTACTTATTTATATATTATGAATTAATTTTATCTTTAATTGATGTGGAACTTCCGATATATATTTTAAACTCACTCACATTTGGAGGGAAGGGAGAAATGAATAGAGAAAGAATATAATTTAATATGTTTTACTAAAAAAATAAGAAAAGTAAAATTAAAAAGTAATCAAGGTTCCTCGTTATTTTATTTATTCAACTTTTCATTTATTTTCATTATTTTATCACTTTCCTTGTTTATTCAATAAAAACTAAAAATTTTGACGTTACTTTTGACTCATTTAGTTTCATTATTTTATTTTGAATGTTACACAATTTGATGGGACTCTTTCCATACTTGCAGTAGTCATACCAAAAAGGGTTGTTTTAGGAACATGTCCAATTACTGGAAGAGTTTTAGGAAGCGTGTATAGGAGGCGATTCTAGGGATTATTATTCTTATGCATTGTTGTTTTTGGTAGAATATTCTTACACACTGAAAAAGCAAGTGAAATTTCTGACAGAGGAAAAGAAAAGGCAAGTGGAATTGAGAGAAAATGATATCAAATCTTGCATTCACTGTGTGGTCTTATTCCAAGAACATTTTTTTAAATAAATACACACACAGAAGAGAAAATGTTGAGCTGATTTGAAAAAACACAGAGACAGTGAGGCCCCATGAAATAGATGATTATATTTTTCTGTTTTTGGGATTACCTTCTTTAAACTTTTGGTTGTGTTTTTTCTCCCTTCCCTTTTTGACAAAGATGTAGCATCTCACGGGTTCCTCAAGTGTGCAGCAGATCTTGTACCTCTGCCCATGCTTACGTGCACATGGCCTTCAAAGACACCACCACTTTGGGGGTCTCTGTTATCAGAAAAACATAGCAGAGAGTAAAATAAGAGGTAAAAAAACTTCATATCAATGTTTCAATTTTTCCCTGTAATCGATCTTGAGAAATTACTATGTGCGGACAAATGTTTGGTTGGGCAAAATCATAACTACAATGATGATTGATGAACTACTACCACCAATAAATTTGGATGTTCCTTCATTAGTTAATATAATATTTCAACCGCAAATTAATGATTGATTCTTACAAGCTGGAAACTGATGAAACTGTGGAACAAAAACCATCACCAAACCAACCAAATATGACCAAACTTATCTTTCCATCCACCAGCATTACAACACACACAGTGTGTACAAAATTATAATTTTGGTGGGTGAATATTATTTATCAATGGAAAAAGAACCCCCACCCTCCCCCTTCTATTAAAATAAACCTTGGGACACCTTCACCTGTCTACTTCATATTCAACCTTGGATTCTCCATTTTGGTAATTGCTCCACTTTGATTTCCATTTGTTTTACTTCTTTTCCTACTATTATTTTTACTTCAAACCCATACTAACCTTGTTGCTTTTGAGAAATTTAAAAAAAAAAATATTAGTAGTCTCAACTCAAATAGATTAGAGATAAAAGATCAATTTTCATTGTATAACTGAGTTCAAAACTTATTTCACAAGTTATTTTTGTGGAACTAAATTAAATTTAAAGTTCAATTTTTAAGGTTTCCTCGGATGTGAAGATGTGAGTTGAAAGTTCGATAAAATTAATTTCAACTTACATTGTAGATTTAAGTTAAGCATGAAACCCGATTCAAAATAACTTTTTTTTTTTTCAAAAGTAATAACATGGGTGTTTTTTAAGAATGTACAGTTACCTTAATCGTAACTAAGCACAAACGTGCACTTAATTGATCCAAAGTGGAAAAGTATTTTTCTTTAGAAAGCTATTCTGTGATGATTTCTGCAATGATGCTCACTATCATATCTCCTTGTCGTGTGAAACAACCAGACCGAACCACAACACTATGCCATTTTACACACTCAGAAACATACAAATACAGCAATAATGGTTTCAAGTTAAAATTAAATGCAATTGAATATTTGTGTGTCATACAATCCTATGACCTGTTCATCATCTAACATAGTAACATCTCTATCTCACAAAAAAAAAAAAAAAAAAAAAAAAAAAACTAAGAAACTTGCAAGTTGCAAACATAATGGAAAGAGGGGAGGAGAAAAGAGAAATTTCAGGGTTCCAAAGAAACAGGTTGCACAGAACTCCTGGATCTACTTCCATGTCCGAAGGAAAAGAATGATCTCTTCACTCTATTGCTACCACCACCACCACTGCACCCTTCAGTGGTGCTGACTTCATTCACTTGCCTGTTCTGCAGCCTCAGAGCTTCTTGAACTGCTAAATAGAACTGTCTATCCCCTGATGAATCCATGGAGAAAGACCTTCTGATTGGTTGCACTGAAAACTGCTTATCTTTTGCTCTGATATCAATACACTCATCTCCCATGCTTGTCACCTTATGCAGTTTCATTGCTTTCTTCTGCACATTTCCTTGTTCCAATTTCCTTGGTGTACAAGAACTCATAACAGATGTTGGTGATGGTAACTCCAAACCATTTCCTCTCTCTTGCAAATTCTGGCTTCTGTCATGGATATTGCCCAATTCAATTACAACAAAATCTTCATCTCTTCCAAGGAGGTTTTCCCTGGGTGGAGTTTGATCCGGAGGGGAAGAAGATCTTAGGGCAAGAAGCTGGTCCACGTGGAATCTGCTTGTCAAGGAAATGCTTGTTCTGCACAGAGGGCAATTGGCATTGCTCTGAAGCCAAACATCTATGCAATCAATGTGAAACACATGACTGCAATTTGGTATAATCCTGAGCTTCTCATCTTCTTGAAACTCATTCAAGCAAACAGCACATTCCCCAGATTCTCTATCGTCCCCTTGTGTCTTGTATTGAATCACAGGGATTAACCGGATCATTGCCTCATCTAGTCCACGCGCTTCTGTGCCTGGTGAGTACATTGGTGATGGATCTTCACGCCTTCTAGACGGAGAGAAACGTCTTAGAATATCGATTCTGTGCCAGTTGAGGCAGCATTTGATCACAAAGATGTAGTAGCTCACAAGCAAGAAAGCCGTGGCCATTATTCCTATTATGGCAATCGCAATGATGGGAAAACTGGTGCTAGAAGAGTGCTGGTGAGGATGAAAGAATGAACCCCCTGGACTTGTGACCGGAGAAAGTGGTTCTGATTGTGAAACATGTTGTGAGACATAAATCAAGTATCTTCTGCTTGCAAGATCCATACCAGATATCAAAGACAAAAATGCAGACCGATTGGTTCTCTCAGATCTTGAACACAAGCAAAAGACATGAATAGAATGAGTCCCCTATGTAAGAGTTTAGGTTGAGAATAAATATCACCTTTTTGAAAATCTAAAGCTTGTGTACTGTGTAGTACTTGAGGTAAGTTATGATTGTTATCAAGTAGAAGATGGGAGTGAACAGAGTAAACTAGTGAAGCACTTGGCTGTTAAGTTGCTATCAAACAGGGAGAAAAAACAAGTTTTGAAAAAAGATGGATGAGGAGAGAATTGAAAGCAGATTCAAGACTATTAAAGCAATGAAAAATGGAGGAGTATGAAGGGGGGAGATAGGAAACCTAGATGGTGTTTAAATGAGGGTGGTGTGGTGAGGGTGAGGTGGACAAGACATTAAGGTCTTAAAATTGAATGAAAATGTTGACAAAAACCTGTGTTTCTTTATTAAGGTTGGAGGGTGGAGTCTTAGCTCAGACTACGTAGTTGGTGAATTTCTCAGAGGTTCACAGAGAGTTAGGCTAGAAAATTGTTCAAGTGTCTTGGACACTGTTCCTATTATATTTTACGTTACAGCAGCGAATGATCCAATTTAAAAATCAGAGACTTTAAACAGTGTATGACGGTTCATGAACAGTGATAGGGTCCAAGAAGGACCAATGCACCATGTGTTTAATGCCATAAGCATCCAATCATAAATGATTGAATAGTTTAAATATTTCAGAATTGTATATGTACAAGCATTAGTTATACTCTGTTTTCATCATAATCAATCAAGGAGCGTACCAAAAAAACTTGTTGAGTCCTTAAAAGAGACCACTAATTTGTCATGGAATAAAAAACATCAAAACAGTACTTTTCTCTTCTCTCGTTCCCTTTTATACATTTTTTTTAATATGCTCAAACTTCAATAATACCCACCAAACAGTCGTTCTAAATAATGTGCTCTACCTTGATGCAGATAGATTATAATTACACAAAAAGTACTTCACACATATAATCCTTTTAGAAGAAATTTGAATTGATATGGATAACACGGGAGCATATATATTTTTTTCATAAAAATACTGATATATATCATGGTATCAGTACGAATGGGTGCACTGCATACTTAAATATCCACATATCGTATGTTGCACCGTTTCATGGTAATTAATGTGTTGGGACTGAAAATCAACTTCAGAATTTCCTGGCCCATTTTTTTGAAAAAAGTGTATGTCCCTACAGGAGAAAGGAAACCTTGGAGCAGAAATATTTTATCAGAACGTTAGCGATAATTGTTCTTTACATTCGATCAATCATTCACACGTTATGAATCCAAAAAGACCAAAAGATCATTATTAGCACACCCACATCGGTGGAGTTTAACCGAGCAAGGTAAAAAAGAAAGAAAATTTGCTTACTAAATGAGATAGGAAATAAAAGTTAATTTTGTTGTTTTTAAATAAGGTTAATGAAGAAAAAGGGTTAATTTATTTTGCAAGTAATTAAATGATAAAGAAAAGGTGTGAGACAGGCACCCCCACATGCAGCCCACCATATAAGTCCTTAATCAAAGGGCTGACCGTTGAGGGAAGATGTTGACCATCCGCCTATCTTGTTTGAAAAGCTTTGGGCAGAGGAAGTGTGGCAGTGGTCTAACGTTAGGGAAATTTTTTTGTGGGTCCTCAGTTCCTGATGCAGTGGCTTGTGACAAAGTCAAATATATGTGCAGTGTTGTTGTGTTGGATATATAAAAGGTTTCAGAACCGACACATATTCACAAATGAGAGAAAAAAACAGACACGGTTACCCTTTTGCTTTCCCATTTTCAAAAAGTGTTTCACACATTAGTCAAAGGTTTTACGCCTTGTGGCGTCTGCAAGAAGAAACTTCCCCCACCACTTTTCCACAAATTCTAATTAAATTAACCCATAGTGGTTTCAAAATCTCCCTCTGCGTTCATATTGGGGAGAGTTCTTCTCATCCGATACTGAGTAGTAATATATTAGCTAGAGCCAGTGTGTAGTGGTGACTTCAGATACTGTTGTCAATTTCTAGGTTGAAGTTGAATGTAATGTAACATTTCTTTGTTTGTGTATTTCGTTTTCACATTTAAAATTGTAACTGAAAGTCAAGCTTGGTCTCGAAGGTTGTTGACTGAGGTTATATTATTGCGATGAAATAGTTTTGGTGATTTAATATGATGGGAGCACATGTGTCCCTGTTGTTGAGCATATAGGTGCAGCTAGTTAATGGTTTCCATGGTTGCAGTGAAATATTGGACCACCATGCTGAGTGAGTGGTGAGGGAAAATAATAGAAATAGTAAGATTAGCGTGAGGGGAAAGAGGCACATGGATATGGCATGGAAGCAACAGCTGTTATTAGACAGTTTACTTGGGAAAAGAGCTCACACACGCAACGTTTTTTTCTAAATAAATCCTTAAATTTTCACAATAATTGTCTCTTCTCCGTCACTTCACCCAACTACTGGGTTGTGCTTAATGTCACTTCTCTTTTTGGGTGGTGTTCATTTCTGGTGCCCAACAAAATTTCTTCTCTTCTTTATTCTACACACCATATACTTGCAGAAATGCATGTGTTTATATCGTCCAAGTTAGAAAATGGACAAAAAAAATACACTAGTTTTGAGATAATCGTTTTTGCAACATTGCATGTCGGGAAGAACTGGATATCCCTCATTTATGGTATCCATATGGCCTTACAAGAATAGAACATATCATCAAATTTAAAATTTTGAATCATAAAAATACTTTTTTTTTTAATTTTAGAAATGTACTTTTATTAATAATTAAATTAAACATTCATTACAATGTTTGTCTTGTAAAAACTTTTATATCAAAATAAAAGTTACACAAATATCTTCAAAAAATATAACACGATAAAGTCTATAAAATATAAATTAAGGTCTCAATTATATGAAATGTATCGGTGGTCAGTTTTTTTTTTTCTTTTTGAGTGGGAACATCAGTGGTTAGTCATTTTAAAATATTTAATGTTTGCTGAAAACGTGTTAAATTATAAAGTGCAGTTCCCAAATATAACTTTACACACCAAAAAAAATTAAATAATAAAGACGTGTTCAAGTAAACATCAAACGTCAACACCGATTGTACCAAAAAAAACATCAATATGAAAAAGATATTTAAATAGCATTGTATTTTTCTCAACCAACTTCCTCAACACAACTAAAAATAATATAAATACATACACTAGAATAGGTGAATAAGAAGTGTGCCTTGGCATCAATAAATACTTTTTATTTTCAACAGATTTCCTTATCCATCAGTTATTTACAATAGCGGGCTGCATATATACTCAACATTCATTTAATTCGGTATTTTAATATTAAGAATTTGATATGAATTTAATTAAGATACATATTTATGAAATTTTAAGAATCATATTATAATATTTGAAATCATATAATATGAAATGTTATGATTGTTTAAAAGTTTTAAAAATATGAAAAATATAAAATATATATATATATATATGTTATAAAAGAAAGAATTTATTATTTTATTTGATTAGAATATAAAGTTAAATGACATAAGGTGAATCTTCTCTGGAAATAAAATCATTACATTATTAATCCGAGATTTTTTTCTTTCTAAATACATATTTAGTTGAAATGCGGACTTAAATAAATGTTTATTGTATATAAACGTTTTAATGTGTGTTCATAAAAACTGAGCGACCAAGTTGTGTTTTCATTGATTCATGTACAATAATTTATCAATAGATTTGAAAGACACAATTAAGGGATTCATACCCTGTCCTATGATATATATCTAAATGTTACTTTTAAGTTGTTTGAGAATTCAGTTCAGTACCACAAATATTTATGAAAAGATTAATGTTAAATGAATATTTAGAGAATATTTGTACTGATTTGAGAATGCATCAATTGCTACATATCTATTACTAAATTATTTGCATTTTTCTTAATAACCACCCAAAACATTTTTACTATTGCCTTGTCGTCAAAATCAATCCATAAATTTTACATTTAAGATTTTAAATAATTTTAACTCAATATACTATGTGGACGGATGGATGCTTAAAAAAACAAACAAAAGTGTCTGAAAAAAAAATGGAAAATCACTCGAAAAAATAGCGATTTTTTTTTTCTAAATATCTGTTAGATTTTATGAAGGTGAAATTTCTATCACATGATTGCATGGAACATGTCAAATCAACAACCATCTTAGTTTCTTACTGGTGAAATCTCCATTGTAGGATGCAAAGTTCTAGCGTTTCACATTATTTGTTGTCTTAAACAAAATGAAGAAAAATAGTTATTTGTTATTTTCTGGGTTAAAGACATTACTGAGTTCACACAATGTGCACGTGTCTTCACGTGTTCTTCTGACAGTCCATAGTTCCCTTCTCTATTAAGATCTCTGCACTGTGTACCTTTTTAAATCCACATAAGAAAAAACAAAATATTGCATGCATGTCTTAGTTTAATTTCTTTATTTAAGTCGCTCTGCATATAATTGCTTATTTTTATTTATTAGTCAACATAAATTACTTTACTCACACTTGTATTTTCTTTTGGAAATTTTTTAAAATTAATCTTTCACTGTAAAGTAGAAAAAGTTATAATGGAGATCGGTTTAATTATACATCTAATTATATTTAGTAAAATAAATTAAGTTAATTAATTCTATCTAACTTTAAAGTTAACTTTTTTGTTTTCACGTCAAAGAAATAAAGAAAAAATGATAATCAATTATGATTTTTTAATAGAAAAATTAATTTATATTAATGATGAAATGAAAGCATATCATGAAAAGATGAAAATTAAACCAGAGTAAAACAAAGAACAAAATATAAAGGTTTGCATTTGATTAATTAATTAGACGATCATGAGACATTCTCAAGTGAGTATAGACAAAAGTTTACCAATTAGTTAATTAACTTATCACTTCCTCCCTAATTTAAATCATTTATGGTCTTCGAACATGTATGATCTGGTCAAATTCCAAAATGAGCTGATATATATCTAAAATTTATTTTAACTTTTACTTTAAAATTTAATACTTTATCCCAAAGATAAAATATATTTCTTCTTCTAAAGTCTATTCCAATCGATTCACAAACTAAAAACTTCTAAATCAATCTTGATTTAAGAGTACAAAATCTAGATCTTAGCTCAATTATCAATCGGACTCAATTACTACCTCATGTCCCATCTCAGGTTATTGACTTGGTCAAAGTCATTGTCCAATATTTCTGAAGTTAAAGAAAGGTATTCTTATGATTGAGAACTGTGAAAATAATATTTGTTTTAAGTTATTGATGGTGTTTTCATAATAAAAAAAAATCAAACATCTATCATTACTTAAGGATTCAACCAACTTGTCCTTTTTTTTTTACATCACAACTTATAGTACTATTCTTAATTTATTATGTTATATATTGGGAATAGGAAGGAATTATTATATAAATTTTAATTTATTTTTTAGTGTAATATATTACATTATTTTTAAAATATTTTACATTAATTATATTTTAACTAATGTTCTATTTGATTGTTCATAATTTATTATGTTGTATATTGGGAATTGGAAGGAATTATAATATAAATTTTAATTTATTTTTTAAGTATATTATATTACAATTTCTTTTAAAATATTTTACATTAATTACATTTTAACAAATGTTTGATTTGATTGTTGATATTTTAGGCATACTTTCAAGTAAGATTACTTGGTTCATTGGATGTTGAAAAATAATAATATTTTATATATTATAATTATTATATATTAATATATTAATCATTATATTTTTAACAATATTTTAATTATTATATATATATATAAATATATATTATATTAATTATTATATATATACATATATTATTTATTATCATAATTTATTATACATAATAAATAATAATATATATATATTTATATATATATATATATATAATTATATAATAATTAATAATAATATAGTAAAATATTATAGGGTTTTTTTCACTTTGAAAAATCACACTCACATTCTCAGTTACAAAATCACATTCTCTCCGTCCACACAATACTCATCCATATATATATATATATATATATATATATATATATATATATATATATATATATATATATATATATATATTGTAGGGGTATAATGGTAAAACCATTTCTCATCTATTCAATTATTCTCATTTGTAGAAAAATAGTTAAATTTAGAAAATAAGATGATAAAATTTTAAAAAACCAGTTAAATTTAAATAAAATAGTAACTGGAGCATTAAAAAAGAAGGGAACACAAAAAAGAAAATTCCTATTTATATATAAATATACGTATACATATTCCAATAATATTAAATTATTTGTAACTTTTCAGTTAAATATCTATAAAATATACTTTTCAAGAATCAGTTATAAATTTTCATTTTCACTATGTTTTTTGTGATTTAAATGATGCAATTAATTATATAAATTGAAGTTATAAAATTTTGGAAAAAAAAAAAAATAACAAACAATGAATGACCGTTAAAGTTTTCCTTGAAATGAGTTCTACGAATGCCACTGGTATGATTTATGATCTATTATATTACATAGATCGAATTGGAGAATGCTAATGAGTGTCTTGAAGATATTGGTTAAGGAATAATACATGTGTTTTAATATTATTGTTTTTATATAAAAATCTGAAATAATCTTTTAATTATAAATGCACATAATAAATTTTATAAAGACAAAAATATATTTTTAAATTTGTAAACAATAACTTATTGTTACAAAACAAGGATTTTAAAATTTTTAAAGTTTTTACAAAAAAAAAATCAATTAAGTCTTAAATTAACACTTTAATTGTTTTTTTTGTAACATTTTTAGATGTTTAAAAATATTTATGTTATTTTTTTTAAGTTTTAGATGTTTAACACTATTTATTTGTTTCTGTTAATTTAAACTTTTTTATATTTAATTTTTAACAACATTAAAATATAGTTATTTTATTATTATTTAGTTTTTAACTTTTATTTGTGAACATCAAATAAAATATTAAATACACATATATAATATTTATGGACATTTTTGTTTTTTAAAGAAAATAAAATTACATTAATAATTATCAGATCAGATTTTATTTAATATTACATTTATCTATATATTTTTATAAGATTTAATATATATTAATTATTCTTAATCAATATCATTGTAACAATGGTTAACTTGATACTAGTAGGAGACCCGTGCATACGCACGGGTTGTGTTTTTTATTTTTTATGTTTTGTAATTTTTAAAACAGAAATTTTATTATTATTATATAAATCAATTATTTAAATGATTATTATTATTGGTTTAATTGCATACAATGATTAATTTTATTATTTAAATATGTTATCAATTTAATTAATTATAAAAATTTATAATAATGGTATTAATAATAATAATAATAAATAATATTATCATTAAATTATACTAAATTGCATATATATATATATATATATATATATATATATATATATATATATGTCGTTGTTAAGGTAAAATATAGATATATTATGTAATATGATTCCGTATAAATTAAATACAATATTTAATTGATTTAAATATTTTGAATAGAACCATATGTATATATAAATACTTGTATGTTATATTAAAATGAAATGTATATGCACGGATCGTTATTAAAATAAAATGTAGACATATGGTGTTATATGGTCCCATATAAAATATACAACATGAAATTGATGTTCAGAATTTTAAATATAAAGACACGTAGATATAAATAAAAACATGTATATTATACTAAAATAAAATGCATATGGGTCATTATTAAAGTCAAATGTAAACATATTATGTAATATGGTCCCTATAAATTAAATACAACATAAAATTGATGTTAAAATTTTTAAATAAAAACACATGTACATATAAACACTTCAATGTTATATCAAATTGAAATGTGTATGTATGTAGGCATATGGTGTAATACGGCCCCGTATAATATATATATATATATATATATATATATATATATATATATATATATATATATATATATATATATATATATATATATATATAACATGATATTGATGTCAAAATTATTAAATAGAAATACATGTAGATATAAACACATATGTATATTATATTAAAATGATATGTGT
>Ga0209589_1008976_pt1 | contig 15369 bp, 9 predicted proteins | sample CowpeawhiteBW_FD_187525 | JGI IMG/M metagenome (GOLD analysis project Ga0209589, IMG submission 187525) | Root nodule microbial communities of legume samples collected from California USA - Cow pea white BW (SPAdes) (version 2) | ecosystem: Host-associated > Plants > Roots > Nodule | place: USA... | reverse complement strand
AAAAAAAAAAAAATATATATATATATATATATATATATATATATATATATATATATATATATATATATATATATATGGACGTTGACTTCCAATATATATTCTTTTTGATATCCGAAAATTTAAACTCTTCATCGGATGTGAACATATTCTTCTCCGAAAGTCAACGATCCGAAGTAAATTTGGAGATATGTTCTGCATAACTTTTCTCAAATAATCAAAGAGTATTTTAGGTTTTGAAAAATTTTAGGACATATAGGAAAAATTTTACGGGTGTAAGAAGAAATCTCCAAGCGAAAATAGGAAGGCCTGTGGGGAAGATACATTAGGGCATCCTCACGATCATTCGACTCACGGCGTGTTGGGAAAAAAAGTGAGCGACATGTATTACGTAACAAAGTAAGAAACTGCATGCAACATGTATTACGTAACAAATAGACAAAAGAAAAGTTCCAATCTACTTTTATTGTATTACATCATCATCCTAAACCCTACCAGCGACAAAACATTTATATATCCTTTTTCGTAACACATTACGTATCATATTTTTAACACTTTGCTTTGGGAACAATATTTATTGCTTCGGTAAATTTTTCTGCTAAATTAAAGGTGATATAAGTGTGATGCTAATCTCGGCTTAGCAACGGCCATAAGTGCCTCTGCAAGATTTATATCATCATCGGACTCGGCTAGGTTTATTTTTGAAACATTGGGTGGTGCAGTCCAAGTGAAGCCATGGAGCAACCTAGCAAATAACATCACGGTCATTGTCGTCCCAAGCATTACTCCAGGGCAACCACGCTTTCCTGTGGTAAATGATATGAACCTCAAATTTGGCTCTGTCAAAGTTACATTAGACCCACTATCACTCTTAAGGTGACGTTCTGGTTTAAACTCGAGGGGTTCATTCCACACTTTTGAGTTTGTCCCAAGTCCTTTTCTACTTAGAATTACATGGCTACCTTCTGGGATGAAGTAATTTCCCACAGTTGTATCACTCATTGAGATATGAGGAACATTAAAAGGTGCCACGGGATGAAGGCGAAAAGCTTCTCTTGCACAGGCCTTTACAAAGTTAAGCTTTGGTATATCAAATTCTTGAACCAACCTCTCTTTCCCCACCACACTGTCCAATTCTTCAATGGCTCGTTGGAGCAAATTTGGTTGGTTTATCATTTCAGCTAGTGCCCATTCGAAAGCATTTGGTGGATTGTCCACTGTTGCAATCATTATTTCCTGCAAGGAGATTGAATATGGAATTCCAATTTTATATTTGGAACATGCAATGGAATATAGAACTACCATTGATTTGGCTTTTTCCTGGTGTCTTTACAAATAAAAATTGTTACATGAGAGAATAACAAACAGAAAGTGATATTCTAACCATGTGTCAATATTTTAATTGGGGGAGACAAGGACATGTTAATTTCAAAGAAATATTTTTTTTTTTTTGAAACGACAAGTTGCAAGTTAATTTATATAGTGTGAATGTGCTAACCTATCTCTGATGGAGACGATATCTTTAAAGGATTTTCTCAATAAGTCATTTAAAAATAAATAAAAAAATTGACTTTTCCCTATATGTATAAATTGGTTTTAATCTGTGAAAATTTTATATTTTTTCTTATTTATACTCATGTTTGTCATCTATATATAATAATACGATCAAGAAGAATAGTGAATTACGATAATGCATATGATTAGGTGTTTTCCAAAATTCATTGTTGGTGAAAACACAAAGAGAGAAGGGAAATATTACCACAATTTGTGCATTAATTTCTTCCAACGTCAATAATGGGTTATTGTTGGCATCTTTCAAGGAGATCAAAATATCAAGCCAGTCTTGTTCATCAATCTTTGGTAAATCATTCCATTGTTTAACTCTTCCCTCAACGATAGGATCATGATATTTCTTTATCACTTTCAAAGCTTCTTTCACCTTCTTCTGGTGCCCATCCAAGTCAAGTTTCCTCAAGCATGGGATATAATCAGAAATAGAAAAGGCATAGACATACTTAAGCAAAACAAAGATGGAATCAACATGTTCTTTCTCCTCAAAACTAGGCCCTCCATCCTTCCTACCTTCTCCAAAATACCTTGTATTGAAAACAATTTTCCTGATAACGTTGCCACAATAATGCCTTGCAACACTTCTGATGTTGACAAGGCCAGCAACACCATTGTTCACACTTTTGCTTTTGTTATAGACGTAAAACATAAGGTTGTCAGCTTCTTCGGTCCTTCTGTCATGGAGCCATAGGTGCTTTTGTGAGGAAAGCAAAGCAGTGGTTAAGATTTTCTTCATCTTCTTCCATTGGTCCCCAAATGGCACCAAAGCGGTGGTTAAATATCCGCTAGTAACGAGATCAGTGCAAGTGGTTAGTGATCTTGATGCAAAAGTTGCATCATGTTCACTCAAAAATTGTCTGGCAATGGTGGGACATGTGACTGGAATAACATAGGTATTTCCAAGACGGATGCATGCAATCTCAGTGTTCATTTGTTTCATGAGATTGTGTATCCATCGATGAACAGGTTTGTTGGAAAGCATCTCAGGAAGGTTGCCCACCATAGGCCATGGTTTGGGACCTGGAGGAAGTTTTAGTTTTTGTTTCTTGGACCATTTCTGAATGAAGCTAGGTATTAGGGCTTTTAGCACAATGATTACAAACAACCAAAGGCTTTGATGATTTGACAAGAAAAGATAAGGTGAATGTTCCATGGCTTAGGAAAGGCCTTTTGTGATGCTAAGTATTTGGATACTTTTTCAATTAACACTATCTCTTGCTTTAGCCACGATTTAGAGGAAATGGGTATGATAGATATCTTGTGAAAAGTTTGATGCCTACTAGTATTTATACATCGCTGAGCAACTCACCAAAACATAACAATGTGTTTGGAAATGTAAATTACTATTCAAATACTTGTGTAAAGTAGAAGAAAGTTCAAAACTAAATGATTGAAAAATATAAAAAGAAGAAAATGTTTAAATAAAACTTTGATCTTTGACTTTTCGCACAGTATATTTAGATGCATAACCGATTATAATTTAACATAATTAATTATGTTAGTACTACATTAGAAATTCATAATTGATGTGTGTATACATATCTAATTACTATTAATCAATTTTATATATTCTTACTATTACATCGGATAAAAGTAATCTGATGGCCAAATTGTTTGAAAATAAACGACTATTGAACCAGGTCAAAGTAATTTAATGTTGTGCTTAATCCAAAAATAAACTATCACCACATCAGATCAAGGTACTATAAAATTTTTTGAAAATAAATGGCCATAACAGTAATAAAAAAAAACGAGGATCACATTGGATCAAAGTGATACGAATAGCTTGATTGAAAATAAATGTCTATCTCATTAGATTAAAGCAATACGATGATCACAAGTTTCATGAAAATAAACTACTATGACGTCGAATAAAAGTAATCAAATAAGCACTTAAGAATGCATTCGATCAAAATAATATGATGATTTTAAAGGGTTGTTTGAAAAGAAATGTCCATCACATCGGGTCAACACAATATGATGAATATTAAAAAAATTAATTGTCAAGTGACTCCATCTCAAAGAAGTAAAAGTCTTTTATTAAAGAACACTCACAATCACATACGTGGTTATGATCATACCAATTAGAAAAATCGAATACATTAACCCTACGAAAGGTCACAAAGTATCAACCTCAAAAGATACACCAGTGCAAAACAACTTTTTTACAACAATGTTTTTATGTCCCAAATCCTTCTCCCAGCAACGCAACTATATCTTCATCTTCATCTTTGCATTTTTACTTTTCTCTAAGTGGTCAGAGCTTTGTTCAACAATGTTGGTTTGCTCATCATTCATGGTCCTCACGTCAACAGTGGTCTGCCCGTCATTAGTTCTGCACCGCTCGCCGCCGGTGATGTTCCGCTCGGTGACGGTGGTGCTCTACTCTGCTGTATCTACTTCGCTCGTCACTACTGTTGCGGAATATGCTTCGCCCGTTGTCGGTGTTGTTGAATCTGCGCAGTTTGTCACTACTGTCGTAGGATTTGCTCCGCTCGCCATCGGTGCTGCTGGATTTGCTTTGCTCGTAGAAGAAATTTTACAAAGTATATTCGTTTTCGTAAGAATATATATATATATATATATATATATATATATATATATATATATATATATATATATATATATATATATATATATATATATATATATAAATATAACCTTATGAACGCCGAAAATCTGCAACTGGTTATCATAATAAAATATTTTTTGCAACTTGTTTGTCCTCAACCCTTTCTACACCTTTTCATTTTAACTAAACTTTTGCTGGGCTAACTGTTTTAATAATTTAGGTAAGTGTATATATAAAATGAAATTAAATAAACTAGCTGTTTTAGTTTATTACTACAAAGCTTCTTATACTATCTTCAATGAAGATACTTTAAAGAGTTTATTCGAATTTCTTATCACGAAAAAAAATATCATTAATCTGGGTAAAATAGTTAAAATTATTTATATATTTAAGTTTACAAACACTACTAAAAAAATTTGCAGGAAATTGTTGTCAATTTTTTTGCAAAATATTTTGTATAAAACACTTTTCGCAACAAATTTTGTAAAAAATACTTGCGAATTTTATAATTTTATAGGAAATAATTACCCACGAAGGAATTACCTGTCAATTAAAATTCTTAGAAAAAATAGTCGGAAAAAGCTTTTTCTTGTAATTTTTTTAACAAATTTGTAAAAAAAATTTCCATGTAATATGAAAATTTGTAGTAGTGAAAAATTTATTTCGTTGTTTCTTATGGTTGAGTATCTGAGAAACTATATTATATTTTGACCTAAAGCTGTCTAAGTCCATGTTTAATAAAAGATTTCACATGTTGACATTATTATAAAACAATTAATCTCAACATGATGAATATTAATTCATCAATCGTGTTAAAAATAGTTTATAAATAAATATAAAATAAATAAAAAAACACAATTATCAGAGTCTCAATTTAGTTTTTTTTTTTCAACAATAACAATAAAAGACATGTATAAAACACAGAAGTATATGCTGAAAAAAAAAGTTAGGAAAATCAGTCTTATTTCAAATAAAATTATTTCTAACGAAGTCACATCCAAGTAAGCTGACCAAAAAACAAGCATATCCCACCAAGTAAAATATAGCCAAAGATCAAATCATACAAAACAAGTTTGTTTGTTACCCTAAAATATGGCAAAATAAAATATCCATGCATGAACAAGTTGAAGGAATTGCTACATCTATCATGAAATCTTCAAGGCACATTAATATGATATCTGAAAACTTTAAGTACCAACATTAGTCATATTCAAGACAGAGTCACTACAAAAAGAAAATATAAAATTAGTTTTCAAATGTTAGAGTCGACATAATTAAATGTAACGTAACATAAACGATCAATATTTTAAATTGAATTGAAAAGAACAATATTGACTAATAAATATTTATTTTAATATTATATGTTAACAAAGTTGATTAAGTTGACTTTAAAACGTGAAAAAGTTATTTAATTTAAAGAAAATAAAAAACATAAATTGGTTTTAATTTTTTATAATAAATTTTTTTGTTAATGTTGGATCACTATAAGAATATTACCGTTTAGCTTCCGAAAATTACATCAATTGTCATAGAGACATAAAAGGCGTTGGCTAAACCAATACACAACGCACTCTACATAAATTTGTGAGAATTTATTAAAAGAAATTAAGTTGACAAGATGAATTAATCGGTGCTTATAAGTATTTTTGACCTTCTTGTCGGCTTGGCCCACGCATCATTCAAAAATTAAAAGCTTCGGATGGCTGACGCATACTATTTCAATTGTTGGCGTTGGATGGTCCACACATATGTCACTCAATTAAAAGAAAAAAGAAGTTATTAAGTTAAGTTATCAGGTGACTTTTGTTTTTGCCAATTTTCCCTTTTTCCCAATTTCATTGTTGCCTCCTTTTATTTCTGCCAAGTGAGGGTTCTTTTCCTCCCTTTCTGCCATGAGTGCTAGAGCGAGCTTCCATTTTGTGTTTATGCGAAGTCAAAGTTTTCGTTTTCCCCCTTTCTACCACAAGTGCGAGAGAATCATTTCTTTTTGCCACATTTCCTTGAGCAAGTGAGCTTCACTGGCGACGAGCAAGTGAGCAAGCAATTTCTTCCCCTTTTCTCTGTGACGAGCTTCAATGGCACAAGTGAGCTTTCAACGAGTGAAGTGTATGATACATAAAAGAAAATGTCATCCATGTTATGTAATATTAAGAACCTAATAAAAAAGAAATGAGTATGTACAAAAATATGATAAACATTAATTACCATTTTAAGTGGTAGAGAAAAGGTAGTTCATCACTCGTAACGTGCAAACTGAATAAGAGAACCACCTAATCACATGCAATTTGAATAAAACAATCACCATGAGTAGGACAATTTGCAGATGTCATCATTGTAGTTAATTTCAGTAAGTTCATCTATGTTTAAACAATTGAATAAGTTAAAATCAAAATAAAAAATATTGAATTACATACCTATAAACTCTTTTTTGTTAAAGAGTTTCAAAAATTTCTTTGAGAACAACGTTTTTAGTTATGTTGATGACATTTTCATCTTCATTTAGTATAAATATTTTCATTCCGCTTTTCGTTTTAACTTTAGTAATAACAACATATAGCTGTCAATGTGTGAATATTGGATGTGCAAGATAAAGTCCAACTCTAGAAAGTGACTGACCTTGACTTTTGTTGATTGTCATTGCAAACATAGTGATATTGGAAACTGTCTTCATTGAAATTTTAAAGGCAACTCTGAATCAGAAGGAACTAAATCCATTCTTGGGATAAATATTTTGTCACCAATGTTTTTTCCTGTAATTAAAGTTGCAGAAATGACATTCTTTCTTAAATGATTAACTTGCAATTTGATGTCATTGCAAAGACCTTTTGCTTGATCATATTTCTCAAAAGCATAATTGGTACACATGTTTTCAACTTCAATCTATGATTTGGTATTGACTCAACATTTGATATCATTTAAAAATTCATACGTAAATCATTTAGATTGAGTTTCTTCTTGTTCATCAGATTGGCAAGGTGTATATGAACTTAAATAAGTTACCTCTTCACCACTTAATAAAGACAACATAAATTCATTAACTTCCTCTATAAAATTAGTTGTGGGCACAATATTGCTCCTTCATCCAACATCAAAGAGTTCATCCATTGTCCATAAAAACATCATTTATCAAACAATAAAAACCATTAAAACATATCTGGAATACATTGAAAACATAAAAAATGTGTACATCATTGTCGTCTTCAAAAAGTGAAATCTTCAATCTTGATTGTGTTCTTCAAATATTTCATGTGAATCACATAAGCATTCATTCATAACAGAACAAAAACATGAAAAAGTATTCAGATTCAACCTTTATTCATATTCATCCGTCTCCCAGCCAACATTCATTCATCAGCGAAAAGAAACATAAAAAATCATTCAGATCTTAGAGAAGAACAAAGGATCAACCAAGGTATAAAACTTTCATACCTTTATTGTCGTCGTGAAAGAGTGAAAGGTTCAAAGATTCAACATTTTTTGTGTTCTTCAAATATTTCATCCATTTTGTAGAAAATATACAGTCATTAGTAAAAAAAAAATCAAAAACCATTCAGATCTTAGAGAATAACAAAAGATCTGCCATAGTCTAAATATTTTGTACCTTTATTGTCGTCATCAAAGAGTTAAAGCTTCAAAGATTCAACCTTTATTGTGTTCTTCAAATATTTCATCCATCTCACAAAAAACATTCATTCACTAGTAAAAAAAAAACATCAAAAACCATTCAGATCTTAGAGAAGAACAAAAGATTTGTCAAAGTCTAAAACACCAGTGCAGTAGAGGCTTTCTGCCCTGGTTATTTTCCACATTTTGCCTTGGGTCTGGAACCGAGGCATATTGGGGCGAGGCCAAAAGGTACACCTTTTGGCCTCGGTTATCACCCGAAGCCATAAACCCAGTTTTATGCCTCGGTTGTTTTGAAACTGGTGCCATATACATAGCTTTCTGCCTTGGGTCAGTTAGGATCGAGGCCATAGGTGATAAATATTTTTTTTTAATTCAAATTTTCGCAGGCTTTTGAACACATGGCCACCAATTTTCACCATGCATACTCATGAACTTCTGGAATGCGAGGTGGAGATCTGCAATACATATTTTAATAGCTCACTTGTGAATAAAAGTATGGGCATTGCACCACAAGAACAGAATTGCGAGCAACAATATCAAAATATGGCATACCAGAGTAAGAAAGTGATACTCAAGCAACTCAAATAGGACCCAAGCAGCAGTGGCTCCGCCAAGCACGCCAGCAGAACGAGATACAAAAGCCCTAAAATTTAAGAAGTAGAACGAATTACTGAAACTAAGAGTGAATGTTTGAACTCATTTGAGACAGAAACAAACCTTGGTGGCTCGAACCAGTGTCGAAACAAACGTTGAGAACAAACACCAAACACTTGACAAGCTGAGAAAACGTTTTACAGATAAATAGCTATCTAACACAAAAAAAAAGAAACAGGAGAAGGAAGGGGCCGACGACGAGTCGAAGATTCAACGAAGGCGATTCGGTCGCGTGTTAAAGGAGAAGATGATTGGTTTGTGTGGTTTGGCCCTCGCCGGCGATGCGTCAAATGGCGACCAGCGTCGCCGACGGCTCCTTTGGCAGCCATGGTGATGTACAGCGGTGATGGGCACTTGTGTGCGTTTTGTTCTTGCTGGAATGAGAGAATGGGCGACGAGGGGATGTTGTGGTGACGCCAACAAGGCCTCCAGTGTTGGCCGGTGCCGGCGTTAGTGACTGCGGAGGTCATGCAACCTGAACCTGAACCACCTGAACCACCAGATCCACCGGAACCACCAGAGCCACCTGAACCTCCAGAACCGCCTGAGCCATCGGAACCACCTGAAGGAGTTGGTTTGACAGGCTTATGCTTTGGCCTAGGGTGTGGGACGGGGCATGTCCCACCTGCTACCAATCTCCCACTCCCCTCACGCTCGTGCATGTGCGCGTTCAGGTGTTGTTGTTGCTGGTGGTGCGGCGGCGGAGACTCGTCGACGGTGGCCGGAGGGTGTGGTGGCAGTGGGTGCAGCGGAGAGAGAGAGAGAGAGCGCGAGAGAGAGAGAGCGTGCGAGAGAGAGCGCGAGAGAGATAGATAGTGGAATTGCAGAGGCGCTGGCACGAGGAGGAAGAAGGGTTCGCGAATTTCGAACCCTAAATAAACCCTATGGCTTCGGTTGTTAGAGGAACCGAAGCCATTGACCCTTTTTTGGCACTGGGTCTCCTTGGACCGAGGCCTATACCCCTGACTTCCAGCCACTTTTTGGCTTCGGGTCTTACTGGACCGAAGCCTATACCCCTCTTTGGCACCGGTTTTGAGCGAATCGGGGCCTATACCCCTCTTTGGCTTCGGGTATTTGGAGAACCGAGGCCTAAAACTTGGCTCTAATTGCAAAAATGTCACCGCGCCATTATATGCTTCGGTTCCTGGCCAACTGAGGCATATAAGGTGAGGTAAAATGGGAATTTTGTACTAGTGAAACTTTTGTACCTTTATTGTCGTCGTGAAAAAGTGAAACGTTCAAAGATTCAACATTTATTGTGTTCTTCAAATATTTCATCCATCTCGCGGGAAATATACATTCATCAATAAAAAATACATAAAAAACATTCATATCTTATAGAAGAGCAAAAGATCTGCCGCAATCTAAAAATTTTGTACCTTTATTATCGTCGTCAAAAAGTGAAAGCTTCAAAGATTCAACCTTTATTGTGTTTTTCAAATAGTTCATCCATCTTGTAGAAAACATTCATTCATTAGTGAAAAAGCATTCATCCATCTCGCAGAAAAAATTCATTCATCATTGGATGGTAGAAAGAGCACAACAAGTTACATTTTTATGTTGGGTGGTACAACTATCAGTTGGAAGTCCAAACTTTAAGAAAAAGTCCCCCTCTCAATCACTGAAGCTGAGTATTTAGCTATATCAGAAGCAACAAAGGAGATGATATGGTTAAAAAATCTTCTAAAAGAATTAGGAAAAGAGCAAGATGACTCTTCGTTGTTTAGTGACAATTAAAGTGCTATTGTCTTGCTAAAAATCCAATTCTTCATTCCAGATGCAAGCACATTGAGTTGAAGTATCATTTTATCAAAAACTTGATAAATGATGGACACTTATTTTTGTTGAAGATTCCATGTGTAGAGAATTCAACTTATATGTTGACCAAAATTGTCACAACAACTAAGTTAAGGCTTTGCATTGCCTCAACTGGCCTTCAAGAAAATTGATGATGAAAGTACTACACTAGGTGGTAATGTAAATCAAAACCCCAAGTGGGAGAATTGTTAGTATTATGGTACTTGATTTAGTCTCACATCGCTTAGGATTGTGAGATGTGGTTCTCTATTTTGCTATATAAGAGACCCTATGTAAAGCTTAATAGATACACCAAAATAAAAATACTTCTAGTGTCATTCTAGATGTAGGCATACACATTATACGCTGAACCATGTTAAATTCTTCGTGTTGTTTATTTTTCTTTCCTTTATTCTTTCCTTTGCCTTGTTCCTAACACTTATCGTATCTTACCTACCTCAAAGGGACTCCTGGCCATGGCTTCCTTCTTCACAACAACACAAATAACTCCCTTAGCCTACAATGACTCAAACTGGGCTACTTCTCCTGATTCACGTAAATCTATCATTGGATTCTCAATTTATTATCGAGATTCCACCAGTTCATGGAAGTCGAAGAAACAACATATATATAGTCGTTCGAGAACAGTTGAATAAAAGTTTTCTCAAACTTCTACCCATTGACTAAACCTCTCTTACTTGCCTCCCTTAAGAAGTTAAATTCCAAGCTGAGAATGATTACCATCTACTTCTAGCTTGATGGAGACTAATAACATGAGTTGTTTTTGTTACTCTAGTCACATGTTTAAGCGCGACTTATATATATATATATATATATATATATATATATATATATATATATATATATATATATATATATATATATATATATATATATATAAATAAAAGAGTATTTTGGTTTTTCTTGTTATAGGAGCGTGTTTGGTGTTATGCATCTTGTTGCTTTCACGGCAGAACAGAATCATCTTGTTAAACATCATTTCTAGATTAGCCAGATAACTTCTTTTCAAAAGATCTTACAATAAAAATCTTACTAGTGTTATTCAAACATTAAATAATGGTGATTCTCAGACAAAGGAGAAATGGTTTCCAACAAAATATCTTACCATCTTCGGCAGAGGAGGCCACCACCGGTAAAGTAAAAATCGTCTCCACCTCAGACGAACATCCCATCTATTGCAATTGACTATTTTGGTTACTTAAAGTTACCTCTTTGTTCATGGGGCTCTATTTCTTTGATCCTTCCATGATTCTTTGCTTCTGCATTATTTACACCTCAATTTACTTTTTTGTTTTATATTTCTTTCTTTGTTTGAAATTTTCTATTTATTTTTGTTTTGAGTATCCCTATTTAACCTAAAAGGAACTAAGTAAAACTCATGAAACAAAACGAAAAACAAAAACAAACGAAGCACCCAACCTTGGCAAGCAAATGTATGCTTTATTGAAATAATATACAATGCACCATTCGTACCGTATATAGTGGGTGACTTGGAATATTTGAATTCAGTTTCAAAGACAATTTCTCTGCCACGCAATGAAATAAATTTCTATAATTTAACCATCTCTTACAAATCACAATCTACAAAGTACAGATAATACTAGTGAAGAACTTTCAAACAAAAAATATGTATACTACATATCAAAAATGAATCCTGTAGATAAAGAAGGCAAAGGGAAGAACCACCATCAACAATGTCTTTGAGCTCGCCAGAATACTCACTACTACATATTCATTCTTTAGTGACATTTAAAAAATGTTACTCAATTATTAAAAATGTTACTAATATAATTTAGTATCATTATACCACATGTTGCATATAAGATATATTATATGTTACTAATAAATATTAGTGACACTTTTCTATCAATTGAGATATTTATAAAAATTTACTAAATACCTATAATAACATTTATTTAATAAAGATGTAACATTTTAAAAAATGTTACTAAATCTTTTTAGTTATAATTTTTTTATAAATGAGAAACATTATAAAAATATTACTAAAAATCTTTAGTAACATTTTTTTTGAAATAAAGAGACATTTTAGAATTGTTACTAAAAATATTTAGAGACATTTTTTTTGTTAAGATAACATTCTAAAAACGTCACTAATATAAACAATCACACCAACACTTTTTTTATCAATTGATCTCTTGTAGTCATAAGAAAATTTGATTTTAATTTTTACAGATCAATTCTTTTGAATCTATATAACTATTTGTATCCCTTTTCTAGTTATTTTTAGTTTTTACCGTAAATAATCAAAGATTTCACTTTATTATAATATATTATGTTACTTAATGATAATTCAAAAGCATAGAAAGAGGAAAAAAACAAATAATATACCATGTTTTTGAGAAATTATCTCAGACTAAACAAAAACACACATTTATTTTTCAAACTTGATGATAATTCAAACGTATAGAAGGAGTAAAAACACTAATAATCTTTAATGATATATTCCTAAGCATTTAATCATTGTTAACTATTACTATTCAAACACAAATAGACAAAACCACCAATTCATCCGGACTTTAACAAAATCCAACAAAATCCATCTACCACCTTCCATAATTGACTTCCTTATTAATGACTTTTATGATCATAACCAAAGAAGTCTTGAGATTATTCTTAACTCCACCCTATACTATTTTTCCTGCAAAAATGAGTAAAATGAGAGGTTATGTATACTTACAATTGTAAATAAAGATAATTAACATTGATAAATTGGTATAACAAATACATAAATGTTTTTAACCAAACTATTATTATCATTTACTAAAAGACTTAGAGCAAACTTACACTTGCAAGATTTCTCTTGTTTGAATTTATTCAAGTTAGTCCTGTCAGAATGAATTTTGGGTTTTCGCTCTCTTTTTCTTATTTCTTTTGCTTTAAAGAAACTTCTCAGATAAAGTTCATTAACAAACAATCAATATAACAAAACAAAAAAAAGGAAACAAAAACTACTTATATACACGGTTGGATTTATTAGATTTAGTAACATTTTTTTGTTGCATTTATTGTAAATGTTACCTTAAGAATAACTATAGTGATATTTTTTGAAAATGTTACCATATATAATTAAAAATGTTACCATAAATAATGTTAATTATGATATTGTAACATTTTTATATGTGTTACTATAGATAAATAAATTTTAATTTTTTCATATTAATTGTAAATTTTTAAAATGAGAACAATAAATCTGTAATTAATTAATTTTATTATAACATTAAAATAATTAATATTAATTTAAAATTTATATTTAATATAATATTTTAATTTATTTAAAAAAATATTTAAAGTAATATTTAATGTATTTACAAATAAATTTAAATTAACAATATGTTATCTGTTTTAACAACGAACATATTAAACTGTTAGAATTATGGTGCTTGATTTAATCCCACATCGCTTAGAATAGTGAGATGTGGTTCTCTATTTTACTATATAAGAGACTCTATGTAAAGCTTTAAGACACACCAAAAATACAAATACTTCCTAGTGTAGTCGTGGACGTAGGCATACACATTGTACGTCGAACCACGTTAAATTCTCTGTGTCTATTTTTCTCTCCTTTATTCTTTCCTTTATTGCCTTGTTCCTAACAATTGGTATCAAGAGCCATTTTTCTTAGTATGGTCTGTGGTTGCAGCATTGTCTGATCTTCCACATCAGAAAAGATTTGGTTTCTATTTTTTCTTCTTGGGGATTTCAGTTTAGAGAAGTAGTGGGAGCTTTGGTCAAAAGTCGCAGCAGGAGCTTTGGTCAAAGGCAGCAGGAGCTTTGGTCAAAAGCCGCAGCAGGAGCTTTGGTCAAAGGCAGCAGGAGCTTTAGTCAAAAGCAGCAGGAGCTTTCGTCAAAGCAGCAAGAGCAATGGCATTGGAAGAAGGGAAGGTGAGGATTGAGAAGTTTGATGGCAGTGACTTCGGGTTCTGGAAGATGCAGATAGAGGACTACCTGTATCAGAAGAAGTTGTATCTACCCTTAACAGGGCAGAAGCCAACTGACATGGAGCAGGCGGAATGGGATTTGTTAGATCGGCAGACACTCGGTGTGATCCGGTTGACATTAGCCAAGAATGTTGCATTCAACATCATGAACGAGAAGACAACCGTAGATTTGATGAAGGCATTGTCAAATATGTATGAGAAGCCATCTGCAGCCAATAAAGTGTATTTGATTCGCAGACTAGTCAACCTAAAAATGGGTGAAGGTAACTCGATTACTAATCCTATTAGTGAATTCAATACAATTATTGCGTAGTTGACATCAGTGCATATAACATTTGATGATGAGGTGAAAGCATTAATCTTATTATCATCTCTTCCGGAAAGTTGGAGTGCAACTATTACTGCAATTAGTAATTCTGCAAGTAATAGTAAGTTGAAGCTTGATAACATTCGTGACTTGATCTTAAGCGAAGATGTTCGCAGGAAAAGTTCAGGGGAATCTTCCAGTTCTAGTTCTGGTTCAGCATTGAGTACTGAAACTAGAGGAAGAAGTAGCTAGAAAGGTCGTAATCAAGGTCGAGGCAGATCAAAGTCTAGAGAGAAATCAAAACTAAAATTCCGGAATGATATCACTTGTTGGAATTGTCAGAAAAGGGGTCATTTTACAAATCAATGTAAGGCTCCAAGGAAGAACAACAACAACAACAAGAGGCAAGATAGTGATTGTCGCAACCGGAATCGCGATCGGACGACGAACCAAAAAGAAAACACGAGTTTGAAAAAGAGATTTGGAGTCGCCACCATAGTTATTCTGGAAAACTATGGAAAACCATAAAAATAAAACAAGTCTGCGAAAAAAAACCAAATTTTGGATCCGGGAGTCGGTTACGCGTAGGGAAGGTGTTAGCACCCTACCGCGCCCGCCCGAGGGCGGTACCTTTAATTAAAAATGCAAAGTTGATGTGATTTTCAAAATATTAATTTCCCCAAACATAATAAGACAAAAATGCTAAAAAGAAACAAAAATATTTTTTAAGTTTTTGGGCCCGACAAGGATTGACCTTGGTCCTACGTATTCTCATTTAAAGTGAGAAATCAGGGTTACGTAGTTCTTTTAAAAGATATGAGAAACAAATGAGAAAACAATTTGATTTTTAGAGGTGAACCTGACAA
>Ga0209589_1008975_pt1 | contig 15370 bp, 16 predicted proteins | sample CowpeawhiteBW_FD_187525 | JGI IMG/M metagenome (GOLD analysis project Ga0209589, IMG submission 187525) | Root nodule microbial communities of legume samples collected from California USA - Cow pea white BW (SPAdes) (version 2) | ecosystem: Host-associated > Plants > Roots > Nodule | place: USA... | reverse complement strand
AAAAAAAAAAAAAAAAAAAAAAGAGAATAAAAAGATAAAAATAAATATAAAAAATAAAAAATAAAAAAATTATATATATATATATATATATATATATATATATATATATAAATCATTAAAATTTTGCACTAAAATGTTTTTATATATCACACTTTTTATTATATTTAATTTCCATATCAATTTTAGAATAATTTTTTGTTTAAATTTAAAGTAAATATAGAGTAATATGCAAAAACATTGTTTATTATTTTTAATTTAAATAATTTATTTCTTAAAATACATTTGTAAAACTCAAATATTTTACCTTTTAATTTCATCTATATCACATGAAACATGTTCGAAGGCTTTACATCAGAAATCTTTTGTTTTCGAAAAATTGAAGGCATAATATATTATGCACCTACTTCTATAGTGTTAACATATGTAATTATTAAATGCTATTAATTTGCATGCAATATGAAATACAATTAATTTTTAGTCACAATAATCAAATCAAATTCTTCAAATTCAAGTTTCAATTTAAACATTCAAATTGCAAATCAATTGGTTTAGTACACCAATTTAAGAATTATAACATCAAAATTTAATAATTTGGTTTGTTAGAAATGGTAAGTCTCTTGTCACATGCGTGATTAATGCAACCAATTGTAGGGAAAATTAGTGATTGACGTCACTTTTTCATCTTTTTTGCTCATGAGTGGGAGGGTAATAAAACCACCCTCCCCTCCTTTTCATCTATGAAAATCAACACTAATAAATAGAAACAAAGCGATCAATTTCAATCCCTAGCCTCAATTCTTCATGCATAGTATAATCATGGAAACAAACTCAGTGTAGTAGTTGTAAGGTGAGGTGTTGATGTGGACTCTTCAACAGACCCCCTCACGTCGAGGAGTAGACATATCAAACATGGGATTAGGGAGAACCTGATAGTAGGTGACTTGACGCCCAACACCTTGTTAGGATGAGATTTGAATGACTTTGATACTTGAGATAATGTAGTGTTTTATTTCCCATTACAGCCCTAGAAGAAAGCCTGCAATATTATCATTATTGTTTTGTTCTTGATATTACATATATTATATGCTAGAACCTGTCCTATTATGGGTTATGCTAATTCTGATTAATGGTTACTGATGCTGTTTCTTTTAGACCTACAAGTATATGGCAGAGTTTATAAGGGATTACACTATATCAGCCCGTAAACGAGAAACTTCTTCTGTTCAAGGAGTCATCATTGATTGCCCAGCATATGTTTTGGTCTTCTTGATTCATGTGCTTTCTCGGAATAATGAATTTCCATTTGAAGTCTGTCCAGACGAAAAAATTTATGCTGATATTTGCAGGTAATATATTTCAATTATTATTTTTCATATTTTAGTTTTAATAATTATGCATACGAATATACACCCTTAGATAGTGACACATCTTGGTTGCTTCTTTGTAGTCCACTTTTCTTTATCCTGCAGGCATTAGTTGATATCAATATTGTTGATGGTGACTTGGACATTGTTGATGATGCTATCCTGCATATAGTTAGTATTTTTCGAGCAATCAGAAAGGTTGAGGATGGTGTTGATGCACAGATGACAACTGTAAATTTTTTTACCCTGTTCTTCATTAATTTCTCGTGTTTGTTGTATGTAAGTTTTATTTGAGTTTTTGTGGAATGCAGAAGCTGCATATGCTGGCTGAAATTGGGATATTTATATTAAATGAATTAAGCCACGGAGGAATATCCAAATTGCAAACACCTGGACAAATTTTATTGCCTTCATCATTATATAGAGTGAGTCCTGTTAAGATTGATGTAAGCTTTCTTGAGGATGCTGTAGACAGAACATTTAATTAGTTTGTAATTTATTTATTTTTAGCTTATACAGTTCTTTTCTTATGCATTTTTTTTTTCTTTGGATGAAACATTTCATTGCAGACTAGTTCAAAATGTCCGACGTCATGTTTTGATGAAAATTTTCTAAGTAGAATTTTCCAAGCACTTAAGGAATTTACGTTGGCTCATCCACAAGCTCAAAAGGTACCTTTTTGCAAATACAATGCTATAATTGTGTCTCATTTGTTTTTAATGATGATGGCAATGATTTTTTTTGGGGGGGGGGGGGATACTAACAGACTGCAAAAAAATTTCCTGAGCATCAAAAGGGTCAACATGATGTTAAAAAGTCTAATATTAATATTGGTGGTGTATTGGACTTGGCATCTTGCAAACCAAATGATTTGTCAAGGAGAGAAATAACAAATGCTAAAACTGTGAAGCTAGACATCCCTTCGGTGAAAAGGAGAAAATGTGTGCCTGTATCTGTTGGTTTGCATGAATGCTCTACGATCGAGAAGCAACAAAAGATACCATCAAAACATTTTGGAAAGACAAAAGAGAGCAACCTGCTTTCATCAAGTGATTCTGCTTGCTCTAAGGGTTCTCTGTATGAATCACATGTGCAAACCCGTAATTCAAAAAGAGCTGCTGCTTGTTCATTGGAGAATGCTGTGACAAATAGCAAACATATTGTCGAACCTTTCAAATGTCCTAGAACCAAACGGAAAGATACAAGTGGCTCAAAGGTTGGTGGGAATTTCTTTGAAATATCATAAGTTTAGTATTGTTTATTGTACTTGCATGTTCATTTAAGTATATTTAATGAATTGGATGAAAAAAATGGATTTAATTAGAATGCAACAACAATGTAAAGTTTTTTAAGCTCATTCTAAAGGAGAAGGAAATATGAAGAATTATTGCCCATTGCTTATAATTCTCTGTACATCAACATTTTAGAGCTGAGTATACGGAATGAAAAGGGAAATAAATCTTCCTAATAAAGACAACAAGAAATGAAATAGTCTCCCCAGGGAAGACAGTAATAAAAAACAGATTCCTACCTTAAAATATATAGCATTAAATCCAAATAGCAAACATATTGTTGAACCTTTCAAATGTCCTAGAACCAAATGGAAAGATACAAGTGCCTCAAAGGTTGGTGGGAATTTCTTTGAAATATCATAAGTTTAGTATTGTTTGTTGTACTTGCATGTTCATTTAAGTATATTTCATGAATTGGATGAAAAAATGGATTTAATTAGAATGCAACAACAATGTAAAGTTTTTTAAGCTCATTTTAAAGAAAGCAAATATGAAGAATTATTGCCCATTGCTTATAATTCTCTGTACATCAACATTTTAGAGCCGAATATATGGAATGAAAAGGGAAATAAATCTCCCTAATAACAAGAAATGAAATAGTCTCCCCAAGGAAGACAGTAATAAAAAACAGATTCCTACCTAAAATATATAGCATTAAATCCAAAAAATATTAAAATCATAATTATACAAAATTTAGAAGTTTCTATAGAATCTAGGTGATTCCAGGGTATCTTCCAGCACATTTCATTACAGGTTGACATCTTTAAGTGTAACTGTTATAGTAAATATTTGGAAGTCATGCTTAGGATGATTTCTGATTGGTTGACAGTGTCAAAAATTTTAGGTTAACTGTGCTTGAAACGTGAAAGCTAAACTCATGAAAATAATATATAGTGTGGCAAAAACTGTAAAATATTAGCTTTCTGTATGTTCTTGCTTACTCAACCCTTGAGGATCGTTATTGTTAGATATGAACCATTGAGGGGCATTGTGCTTTGAAGCAGTTTGGACTTTGGATAATGCTGCAGTGTTTTATGTTATGTAAAATATTTCCTTTTTAATTATAATTTCAAATTGTCATTTAATTTCAAATTGTCATTAGTGTTTTCCAATTTCCCTATTGCATTCTCAATTTGCGTTTAGGATGAGTTGGCTGCTTGACATGTGAAAGTTTGTTTGACAATTTGGTCAAGAATTTGATCATTGCAACCTTGTCTCTCTAAAACCTTCCGTCATAAGGCTTGAGGGGCATTGTCTTTGAAGCACTTTGGACTTTGGATAACGTTGTAGTGTTTTATGTTATGTAAAATATTTCCTTGTTCATTATAATTTCAAATTGTCATTAGTGTTTTCCAATTTCCCCATTGCTGTTATTGTTTACAGTTTTCTAGCCTAAAATATATTGGTTAGCATTTCTCTTTTGTGTCTACATCAACTATATACCTAGTGCTGTAATGAACAGAAAATAATTAATCTTAATTCTCTTTTGAAGTGATAAATTTCCAATAGACACTTGAACAATATAATAAAAAGAATTAAACATCTCTCATAAGTCTAAGTCAACTTTTATCTTAAAAAGTAGACTTTGAATATAACTCAACCAAACAAAATTTAGCTATAAAGTGAGGTCTGTATTAATTTATTAACTATACTTTGGGAATATTTCTTGTTAAATGTGAAATTTCCAACATGCCCCCTCATGCCAAGGATCTACATTTCAAATGTGAAAATAGATATTTATGAGTGGTCCAACTTCAAGTGGCTTGATAGACCTATCAAACCTAGCTAGGATAAGTTTTGGTACTATCTTATAAATTGGACTTTTAGCTTAGCGCAAGTTCACAAAATTGGCTTAGGTACCCATCTATGTCTTATAATTTGATCTTAAGTTGATGTCTTACCCCGACACTATGCACCTCAATTTATGGAGAAGTTGGATAAGGGAGCTTATCAAAAAGTTAAAGTTCTCAAATTGATTTTCATTTATAAAAGAAATTTGATTTATTTGATCTATTTGATTCATTTTATTTTATGACTGCAAGTGTTTACTAGAGATTTTATCCATACATTTCTTTTTAACAGGCTTTGAGCCTACTTCTGAGGTTATATAAAAAAGTATAAACTTTGTATTAGTCTATTATCAGTAGCATATGCTTTATGAATATCCTAAAGCTTTAATTATGTTGAATCAGTAAGTAATTTAATCATTATAAGGTCAATGTGCGATTGGAAAGCAAACAAGACTTAACTTCATCTATAGGATTTTGTCTTCAGAAGCCTTGGTTTTTAAAGTTAGACGTAGTTTGGATTAGCTTTTAGCTCATGGGGACTTTTCAGTTCTAAAATTCAAGCGTTGATATTCTTTGGCAAGTGCAAACCTTTGTTAAGTTTGTAAATGCTTAAGTACTTATAGAGAAGTTATATGAGAAAGTTTATGAATAGTTGATAAGCATGAGATGATTTTAAGTTTTAACATATGGGATATGTTTGACTCATTTTACCTCTATTTTTTATTTTCTTTTCCTTTTGTACTAGTTAAGAAGATAGCGCTATGCTTTTCTTGTTAATGCCATCTGAGAAATAGGTTTAATAAATCCCTTGTTTTGAGCTTCATTTCGTCTTTACTCGTCTTTTGTCCCATTTTTACGCTGCTTAAGTGTTTCTTGTGGAAACAATTCTTAGGAATATCACCTGACCACTTTTTTTTTTTTTTGTAGAAACAGGATGTACTAGAAGATGTTTCAAATAAAATTAATTTCATCCCCCGGTGAGTTTTATGATAACTTTTTGCTTTCTAGTGTTTACTGCATTTTTATTGGAAAAGTTCAGTTTTCTTTAAACATTTTCAAGTTTGGTAGAAGAATATGTCTAAATTCATTAGTTCCTTTTTCGAGCTACAAATTTGAATTGGATCAATTCAGATATGTTTAAATTACATGCATTTATTTCTTATTTTTAGGGATGTGTGGGGTTGGGTTGGGTTTCATCTAATAGTTATTCAGCTAGGTTAAAATAGTTTGGATGGTATTATTAATTTTTCTATGAAATTGTGTTAGAGATTCAACTAAAAATAAAGTGAACTTACTTCTCATAAGCGAGTGCAAACTTTACCATATAAGTTGGTTTTGTAAAATTGAATTAGGTTTAAAATTTACTTTTTAAGAATTTGGTTGAGTCGATCAGTACCAAAAAAAATAAAAATTATCTATAAAGTAAAAAATATCTTTTTTCTTTATCGATGCTTTTCAATATACCTTTGAAATATTTATATTATATATGTATTTTGATTAAATAGTGCATTTAATCAAACTAAAGTAACATTTAAATTATTGAGATTAAGGCATAAATAAGAGGATGAACGAGACTATAATAAGAAAATTGGTGTTAGCATGTGATTTTTCTCAAACTTTATGTTTATAAAGTATAACAACAATACATTCAAGTGAAAATGTATAATATATGAATGGATGGGTTAGATTGATTTCAAGGGTTCAATACCAAGAGTCAATACTCAAGTGAACAATGAGTTTTATTTAGTCAAAATTTGGATCGATTTGGATTCATGGGTGTTCAAATCTCTTAACACCTTCTAATTGTGTTCTGGCCAATGCTTCTCTCCCCTTTAGAAGGGGTTTTAAAACCTGCCATCTGGAATCACTTTACACTTCATTTTATTTATTTATTTATCTTTTTTAAGGATATAAATGTAATTTAAACCTCAAAAAGCCCCAAGTTCAAGAAGATATTGTCCACCCTCCAATCTGCTTTACCATCCTTCATTCTCAATGGCAGCCTGACCCTCTCATCCCCGTTCCACTGGTTTAGAATATTTTATTTCCTATATCCTCCAAAGAAGCCAATTTATCTGCACAATTATTCTCTTCCTTAAAAATATGTGAATATTTGAAATTCATATTGATACAAGCAAAGAATTAGGGGGGCATATTAGGAAGACACAAAAGGTTTACGAAAGAAAGAAGTGGAAACCAATTGCATGGGGACCACAAGCCCACACATGTTGATTCTGATACTAACAGAATTGCCTACGTGGCTTCTAGAAGGAGGAGGGAGATCTTTGGTTTTGGGAGGCAGAGAGAGGGAGGGTTTGAGGGGGGTTTTTCCGTGGGAGGAAGAGGGGGAGGGCTTGTTGGATTTTGGGCAGGGAGAACCAGATAGTGAGAAGGCAAGGCCATGGAAAGAGGGTCATCCTCAAACATTTGTTTTTGAATTCAGTAATACAATCAGTATTTTCTTTTTATTTCTCCATTTCTTTGTGGTTACTTATCAATTGGTATCAAAGCTAGTTGTTTCTGGGAGTGCAGGGTCATTACACGAAACGCGATGGAGAAGCGCATTGATGGCCTTGAACAACAACTCGCGGAGTTAAGAAACTTGATCATTGCTTGTAACAGGTCTCGCAGTGGCCGACCTCACACACAACGTTCGCACAGACGACGGAAGGTGCATGATGAGGATAATGGTGATGTGGAGCGTGACGACAACTCACGTTCGACGATACGGAGTAGTAGTGGCGAGTCGTCGAGGGATTTCGGAGGACGGAAACTCAAGATACCCATCTTCCATGGTGATGACGCTTATGGATGGATCGTTCGAGCTGAACGATACTTCAAATTGAACTGGGTGCACGAAGAAGAAAAGCTCGATGCAGTGGTAATCGCATTGGAGGATAAGGCCCGGAGTTGGTATCAGTGGTGGGAAGAACAAAGTAAGGAGCTCAACTGGGAGGAATTTAAAGGAGCGTTGATTCGACGCTTCCAACCAGGGTTGGTCCAAAACCCGTTTGGTCTGTTGTTGAGTATTAAGCAAAGTAGTTCCGTAATGAAATACAGAGAAAAATTTGAACGTGAATCGGCTCCATTGAAGAAGGAGGAAAGGATTATGTTGAAGGGAATTTTCATCAATGGGTTGAAAGAAGAGATCCAAGCTGAATTGAAACTCTATGCCACGGGCACATTCGACGAGTTGATGGACCGAGCTTTATTGTTAGAAGAAAAGAATAATGCCTTACGCAAGGTTGGGTTGATGGGCTCAAAGAAGGTGGGTGACAAACCACCTATGAAACAGGCGAAAGGGTTCACTAGATGGGCGAAGGGTGGATTACTGAGGGGATGAGCAATAAAGTGAATAAGAGTGAGCCGGTTGAGAAGAAGACAGTGGGTGGAGGAAGACTCTCTCAAGCTAAATTGAGAGAAAGGAGTATGAAGGGTTATGCTTTAAATGTGGTGAAACATGGGGAAAGAACCATATTTGCAAATTGAAACACTTTCAATTTGTATTATTGGAAGACTCTCAAGAGGAAGAGACGGAGGATAGTGAGGGAGAGCAGGAAACGGTGGATACTCTCACTATTAAGGTCCTGCAGATATCATTGAAAAGCAAGGAAGGGTTGACTTCTAATCGATCCTTCAAGGTGATGGGGTGGCGATTTTGTCCTTTCCAGAAAATTGCAATACTCAGCCTTGAGTTTGATACGTTTCTTTGAGTGGGAAGAATTAGCAGCTGAAATTGAGAAGGATGTGGAACTGAATAAAATTCTACAAGATCTGTTGGTCAAGGAGGGAGAACACTCAGGGTATAAGATGAACAATGGGAGGTTGTATTATCATAACCGACTGGTGATTCCTAAGGACTCACAGAAAATCATCAGCATTTTGAAAGAATTTCATGATACAGTTGTGGGAGAACACTCGGGATACTTTTAGACCTACAAGAGGATTTCAAACTTGTTCTTCTGGGAAGGAATGAGGAAGAACATTAAAGAGTATGTGCAGAAATGTGATGTGTGTCAAAGAAACAAGTATCAAACTCTAAGTCCAGCAGGTTTGTTACAAACCTTACCTATTCCTAAACATCATTGGAGGTTTGCCCAAAGCAGGGGGAATGGATACAATATTAGTGGTGGTGGATCAACTCACCAAATATGCCCACTTTATTGCTTTGGCACATCCTTATAATGCCAAAGAGGTTGCAAAGTTGTTTTTAAAGGAAATGGTAAAACTTCATGACTTTTCAGAAACCATTGTTTCCTATAGAGACCGGGTTTTTATGAGCTCCTTCTGGACAAAATTATTTAAGTTGGTTGGAACCAAATTGAAATTCAGTTTTGCATATCATCCGCAAACTGATGGGCAAACGGAAGTGGTAAACAGATGTTTGGAAACTTATTTAAGATGCATGACTGGTGCCAAACCAAGACAGTCACATAGGTGGGTTAGTTGGGCTGAATATTGGTTTAATACAAACTATCATGAAGTCACTAGGATGACACCTTTTAAGGCAATGTATGGAAGAGATCCTCCTCCGGTGATTAGGGGAGATGTTGCAACAATCTCAGTAGATGAAGTAGCTGGGATGATACAAGACAGAAATAAAATGTTAGATATATTGAAGGACCACCTGGTGCAGGACCAAAATCGAATGAAACAGCAGGCCGACAAAAGTAGAAGGGGAGTGGAGTATAAGGTTGGGGAGATGGTGTATTTGAAGATACAACCATACAAATTGAAGAAGTTGGCTAAGAGAATTAATCAAAAACTTAGCCCAACATATTATGGTTCGTATGAAATTGTTGAGAAGATTGGAAAAGTGGTGTATAGATTGAAATTACCCGAGGATAGCAAGGTGCATCCAGTTTTTTATGTGTCTTTGTTGAAACCCACTATGACAGTTGAAGTTGTGGTTCAACCGTTACCACCATATGTGACCAAGGAAATTGAGTTACAGCTAGAAGATGTTTTAGCTATGAGAGGAGATAGCAAACAGTCATTAGAGGTATTAGTAAAGTGGAAGAACATGCTAAATTGTGAGAATTCATGGGAATCTTTGAGCAAGATGATTGAAGCATTTCCTGATCTTCACCTTGAGGACAAGATGAATTTTAAAGAAGGTGGCTTTGATATGGGTGGCATATTAGGAAGACACAAAAGGTTTATGAAAGAAAGAAGTGGAAACCAATTGCATGGTGACCACAAGCCCACGCATGTTGATTCTGATACTAACAGAATTGCCTATATGGCTTCTAGAAGGAGGAGGGAGATCTTTGGTTTTGGGAGGCAGAGAGAGGGAGGGTTTAGAGGGGGAGGGCTGGTTGGATTTTGGCAGGGAGAACCAGATACTGAGAAGGCAGGGCCATAGAAAGAGGGTCATCCTCAAACAGTTTTTTTTGAATTCAATAATACATTCAATATTTTCTTTTCATTTCTCCATTTCTTTGTGGTTACTTATCACATATTCGAAAAAACTGCAAATACTTTCTCCATCTTTTTATAGCCAAGGCGTAATTGTGACATCAGAAAAAAGTCTTACAAAGTAATGTAGAGTCACTCTCCAACCAAACACATATTTATTGACAGCTTCCTAGGAATGCTCTATGACGAGAACAGCGGCCATTGTTTCTGCATATTCATCTATTCATCTTGTTTTCTATATAACTTACGTTTTACATGCCGTTTTTTTGTCTTTTAAATAAATTACAAGGTTTCCTGTTTCTTGTTGCAGTGAACCTGGTGAATATTCTTCTCGTGGTGTTGTTGGTATAAAGGCTGCAGTTACAAGACGCCAAGCTGCCAGAGAGGAAACACCACTGAATAAGGAAAATAGTAAGTAGTTTCAACAACCAGCAATGGATCTTATGGCTGATATTTTATACATTGCAGGCATTACCTATTAAAAACAGTCATAATATTTGAACATTGGTAAGCATGTAAAATTCCGTGGTACAGATAAACACAGAAAAATAACATGTGAATATGATGTTTTCCATGGTCCGTGGGTGGAAATACAATTAGAAAATCGAGGCTTCATAAAAACATTTTAAAGAAATGTTGTACGGGCAACAATCACTGCCACTAGGATAACTTAATGATGTTTAGTTTTCTGCTACATGTCAGTAATGGTTCTCAAGATTCACTTGAATGCATATTTGGGAATTTTCATGCCCTAAAGAAATTTCTCTCGATAATGTGAATTTTGGTGCAGCAAACGTAAATGCAAGGGGAAAATGCATGGAAACATCAGCTTCAGAAGTTGTCAGTACAAATGCAAATGCTGTAAAGTCTTGCCCAAATATATTTTGCTGCCTTATTTAACAAATGTTTATTTGGCTTTTTAGATTTTTGTTGCTTATTTTCAGGTTAGAAGAACAAGACGGAAAGTATAAATGTTGTGCCTTGTTCTCACGGACACGGAGCTTTGGAGACCACGTATTCCAATCCAGAGTCATGCACAAACTATAACATCTCACTCCGTTGTTATTTTTTGCATTATTACATGCTGCAACCTTCCCCGTGTTGGGAAGAACTCGAGCTTGTGTTTATACATTTTCTTATCCTGTATGCATGCTAAAACTTTGTACTCCCAAACGAATGCTCTTTCTTGTATTTATTTACTGATATTTTCATTTAGATATGATGATTGAGAATAGCACATCAACAACAGTGGTGGGAGACGATATATCTTAAAAGAGTATTACCATGCGAAAATAGAATGTGAGATATAATGAAATGTCTAATTGAATAAAGCATAAAAAGTATTAGTAAATCGCAGAACCAAATGTAAAAGAATTCAGTCAATAAAATACAAAAAGTTATCAATGATGGAAAAACTAAGGACAACGGTTTTAAATTTCAAAGTCATGAAGTGCAAGTACAAATGCACCCTATCAATCTTATGTAGATTTGTATACGAAACATTTTCTGAGATGTCAGATGTTATATAAACTTGCCTTTCTTTTGCTATTATTGCACTAACCACTAATGGCTTCGATGGTTGAAAGATACAAAAGACAGATAGGAAAAATAAAGAAATCACCCATGAGGTGCAATTGCTTACTGCACTCCACTGAATTCCATGATTTCCTTTTGCACCTCTACGGAGTATGAAACATATTAAAAATATCCTTTCATGCAGTTTCATAGAGAAGACTACCGATTTAATGATCTAGAAATTTTTAGATTACATAACAGTTGAAATTTGGGTATTGTATTTTGTATTATACAATTTAGAATTACTTTTTCTATTGTTATTTTTTTCATTCGGATTGTCTTAATTGCACAATTTACAGTACATTTTGAATTATGAAATTCTAAAGTATAATTTAAATTGTGCATTCTAAATTATTTTACAGTACATTTTGAATTATGATATTCCAATGTATAATTTAAGTTATGCATTCTAAATTAATTTTCACTTCTATATTAACTAATTTAGAATTAATTTTTTACACCTTTGGATTTCGATTGATTAGTTAATTCTTATTAATCCTCCTGCTTGTTATTTTTTAACTACATAAAATATTGATAACGTAAAAAAAATGCAATATGAACTGTCAACGCTATAATGATGGCAAGGACTCAGTGTAAATATTATAATGATTGTAAGTTTTAGTGGATCGCTAAGAAGAAGCTAGTGAGTTAAACCACTTAAGTGAAGTATTGATCAAGATCAGAATAAGACTATATGAGACGTTGGGTGGTAAAAGAGGCAAAATATAGATGTGTGAATACCAGGATTGGGAGTTGGTGATTATTGGACTAAGTTGTTGCAGCAGACAACGGAGAAATCTCGTTTAATCCAAGACTAGATGAATGTGCCACAGAACAAACAAAAGTTGTATGCAAATATGAGGAGAATCTTGGATTAATAGTGGGAGTTGGATTAATGAGAATCTTGGATTCTCAAGTCAAGCAACTCAGAGAGAAAGAGATCCAGACTATGAAAGTCCTTTGGGACGAGGCAACTTAGAAGCTGACTTGAGATATGGAACACCTCACGAGACAATCCTATCTGCACTTATTCCCTGGTAAGCTCAATTTTCGAGGACGAAAATCTTTTCAAGTGGGGGGAATGTAAGACTCGAGAAATTTAAATAATTAAATAAATCATTATTTAATAAATGCGGGTCGTGGGAGCCTTTATGGCATTTAATGTGGTTTGTTATGACGTGGAACAGTACTAGCTCAAGTGGTTGAGAGTACTTAGTTATGTTGAAAGGACTTGGGTTTGAGTCCTTTGTATGTTATATTAATAAGTGTATTATTTTAATGTTATGTTTGAACGGAGTAGTGATAATGTAATCCTAAAATTATAGGAATTATCACAAAACCTGAATTGGTTGTGCATTGACTATGTAATTGAGTTGTTGTGGGTTCAAACCTTACTAAGAACGAATTTAACTTTCTTTTTGCCAAAATTTCCTTTGGCATGGAGAAGAAAAGGCAGAAAACCCTAGCTGCCAAGGGAGGCAGCTTAGTGGGTTAGGAGACAACCAATAATGGTCTTTGAATGGTCATTAACACCTAATTCAAAGCCATTTTCGTTTCCCCTATCATTAACAAGTATTAAGGCTTAGTTAAAGGTCTAATTAGAGAGTTTTTGGGTGAAACAAGAGAGGAAAACGTGAAGGGGTAAAGAAAAACGAATTTGATAGTGGAAAAGAGGGTCTGAAGGTGAGTGTTGTGTGGAAATTGATAAGAGCATCAAGTGTACTGGGAGAAAGCCAAGGTTGGACTAGTGGTGCCACAAGAGAAGTCTTGATTCCTCCATTTTGAGCAAGGATTAACAGGTTATGGGAGTTCCTTCACATATATACATGCTTTATGATTGTTTTGTATTATAATGTATGATCATGATACCCTGCATAATCCCAAATCGTGGTGTTTTTGAGTTTCTGGAAAAATTCCCAAAAACCGCCCGGCGGATTTAAATGTGCCGCCAGGCGACGCATGAGTGATAACCCAATTCTGGGTTTTTATGTGATGAACCGCCTGGCGGCAAGGGTGACTCGTCAAGTGTAAGACCCATGAAAATTAATTAATTAAATATTTAATTAATCAATAAATGCGGGTAGAAAGCGCCTTTATGGCATTAACTATTGTTTAATGGGATGTGGAAAAGTACTAGCTTAAGTGGTGGAGAGTACTTTGATTGTGTGAGAGGACTTGGGTTCGAGTCTTATGTATACCAATTATGTGTTATTGTTTTATGATTTATTTCTAATAATATGTAGGAGTAAGGAATTTGTGATGTAAACTGTTTTTGATTGGAAGGTATCACCAAATGTGGTTTGGCATAGTGGTTGTGCTTTGGCCTTATGAGTGGAAGGTCACGGGTTCAAACCTTGGCGGGTAAAGAATAAGCTTTATTTTTAATAACCATTAGTGGTGGTATGAATGTGAAGGGGTAAAGAAAACCTAGCAGAAGGGTAACCATTAGGTGCTAGAAAATCACTCACTAAGAGTCTATGGCACGTCATAGGCAAACCAAGGAAATCCCAATTTGTGTATGAAATTGCTGATTGTATGTGTGAATTTTGTGAATTTTATGTTGAATGCAATCTGAGTTAGTGATTGGGGTGTTTGAAATTGTGGCTTGAAAGTTCTACCAAATGTAAGGTTGGGAGGGGCTTACGCACTGTTCATGTGATTATGGTCTTAAACTGGTTTTTGAAACTATATTGGATCTCCCCTGGTATAAGGGGTAAACTCTGAAATCAGAAATTTGTATGTCGTGTGCTGTGATTTGTGATTTGGTTGTTTTTGAGATTGTGTGTAAAGACATGTTATGTATCCTTATGATTAGAGGGAGGGTTTTGGGAATTTCATGGTTAAAATTGGACAAATGTTGTGTATTGGCAGTTTCACCGGGTGCAAATATGTACATTAATTTGTGAATGATTGACTTGGGATGCTGGGTATAGTACCTAGAGGGTTTTGGAGTATGGTGTGTGTTGTTTTCGCGATGGAATAGTGGCGAAACTTTGTGATTTTCGCCCAAGCGACTCCTTCTCGCCTAGGCGAGAGTTGCAGGGGTCCATTTAGCGTTCAGAGTCGAGCAATTCGCTCAGACGACCAAGGTGGGGTTTGGGCGACACACAATCTCGCTTAGGCGAGATTGGCTCGCCTAAGCGAGATCACGATGAAGACTTGTATCATTTTGAGCGCGAAATCTCGCTCAGGCGAGAGGTTTTGAGTTATGGGCGATGGACACTCTCGCATAGGCGAGAGTGGCTCGCCTAAGCGAGTTCTCGATGTGTGTTCTTATATGTTCGTTGAAGACTTGTCTAGGCGAGGTGTTGGAGTGGTTTTGGGCGAATGTGTGGCTCGCCCAGGCGAGAGGATCTCGCCTAAGCGAGATGACGGGTTGATGATACTATTTTAGGCTCGCTTAGGTGACGGGAGCTAGCCCAAGCGAGACTGAGGGCTTAGCTTGGGCGAGTGTCCCTGACTTAAGCGAGTTTATGTGATTTTAGCATGTTATGGTTGCTTGTGGGTGTGATTTGGCTACTCTATCCTAAGTATAGGAATTTTATGCATGTGGTGTGGCATTTGGGCTTGAAGGACTAAGTCCAATAGGGGTCTGGGATGTGCTTGGTGGTTGGACACATGATGGGCAAGGAACTGCTTGAGTTCCCGTCGGCTACTATTGGGCGAGGAGTCCTTAGTATGGTGATTGCATGTGTCGGGCGCACGATGGGCAAGGAACTGTGATGTTCCCGTCGGCTACTATTGGGCGAAGAGTCCATAGTATGGTGATTGTGTGCGTGCCAGGGTCCAAGTATGAGACTTGGATGTTTTACTACAAACGAGGAGTCTGTAGGGCAGGACTATGAGCGAGATAGGCTCATAGGGTTGGACCACGAATGAGTTAGTTTCGTGGGAGCATAGGGAAGTCCCAAGAACTAGTTCATGCATATGA
>Ga0209589_1008971_pt1 | contig 15378 bp, 2 predicted proteins | sample CowpeawhiteBW_FD_187525 | JGI IMG/M metagenome (GOLD analysis project Ga0209589, IMG submission 187525) | Root nodule microbial communities of legume samples collected from California USA - Cow pea white BW (SPAdes) (version 2) | ecosystem: Host-associated > Plants > Roots > Nodule | place: USA... | reverse complement strand
AAAATTAATTTTATATATATATATATATATATATATATATATATATATATATATATATATATAATATAATATAAATGTACTTCATTATATAAAATAAACACAACTTGTATTTAGAAACACCACAGAAATGTTATGTTTTCACCTCGAATTAATAATATTTCAAATCGATTCTAATATATACATTTTCATCTCTCAATAAAAATTTTCTACCAATAACAATATTACAACAACTATCATTGAAAACGATTTCAAAAATTGTATAATGATAAGATCCTTTACAACTTTAGTTGAGCTGATATTTTTTTAAAAGAAAACATTTTGATAACCTAAGAACCTATTCAATAAATATTTGATTAAAAATACACTTAATCGTATATGAATAAGACGATAAACGTATTATACAGAGATTAAGAAAGATCTATTTTGATTATACTTCAAATGGATGCGTATTTGTGAAATATTGGAATTTGGAAATTGAGTTTTAAACTGCATTGAGGTGTACAATTGAAAATTTAAAGGGAATAATTTAAAATTTAAAATTAGGTCACCAAAGTTATGTTTAGGAGTGGGGAAGAACATAAATTCTTCCTAAAAAAAACTGGAATGTGGTGATGATTAAGAAAAAAAAATATATAATGTGATCAAGAACGTGTCGAATTTGGTCACCAAAGTAAAAGATCGTATCATTATGTTTTACACGTGTCGTGATCCCAACCACTGCAAGTGTAATGGGAAAACAAGTGGTTGAGTCAACGTTGGTGGTGTCTGTGTCTAGCCGCATTGCGCTCCATGTTGGATATTTAACTTATATTTAGAGAAATTACAATGAGTTATAGTTTTAATTAAAAACCCATTTTTTAAACCCTACTTATCTTTTTATATTTTAATAAAGTGATGTTTTTCTATTTAAAAAATTATTAATGATATTTTATATAAAAAGTATGAAGAAGAATTTATTTTCAAAGAACAACTTTTATATCTTAAAACTTCATTTTGTAATTTTCACTATTTTCAATGAGTTTTAATTGATAAATTATTGTTAAAATAAAGTATAGAGACAAGTGTTACTCTATTAAAAAGTTAAGAAAAGGAACGTCATTTTATTACAAATATAATAAAAATAAATGTTTTTTAAAAATTAGAAAAGTTGTATTGTCGTTTTATCAAGATCTTCATAAGAGAAATGAGTGTACATTTTAAAATTAAAGAAGATGTGAAATTATTGTAAAATCGTGAAGAAAATTGTATATTTATTCTAGTTTCATTATTATATTTACTGCTAATAATGTTAACTATTTATTCTAGAATAAATTATAATTATTAATGATAGTGTAAAAACTTAATTCATATTATAATTTTGTAATGGGAATTGGGCACTTGGGGGTGAAGTGGGTGATTCTGATGCATAGCATTGAAGGCAGAATCAAGTTGTACAATGTTTGTGCGTTTCTCATTTGGAGTGGCCCCACTAACTCGTGTGACACATTTACAACCATCAACATCCCACCTTATAATTTAGTCTTTAAGTTCTAAATGGCGTGGAACCATGCATGGTGATGTTTTCAATGAGGCCACTTCGGAGTGGCTTTTGATGGAAATGTTTATTCATCTAAATGATTAAAGTTATAATTATATATTTAGGATTTAATTATTCATTTTCTCTTTATTTTGGTTGAAAATTTCTAATTAGGTTTTTATTTTTTTTCAATAAAGTATTATTTTTTTAAATAATTGACTCAACTAGGTATTCTCTATTAATATCTTACAAACGGGTTAAAAATATATTATGTGGCAATTCTTAGTTTTTTAGTTTTTTTTTTCAAAGTTTTTTGTTATTCACGTGTCAGATCTTGTGATGTGGTATGTGACACTGTCAAATCTACATAGAAGAGTAGTGTCATGTGCCATTGTTAAACAGAATAATGTCACATATCATATTGTATTCAATTTAGTCTATACATATGTGTCTCTTTGATTCAATTCAATTCCAATTTTTTTTAAATGTAACAACTATCTAAATTAAAACCAAATTCATTAGATTGTAGAAATTTTCTTCATCTTCTTCTCCTCTTTTTATTCTTCTGCTTCAATGGAATTGAGAATTGGAAAGGAAAAAAAGGGGAAAGAAAGTGTGTTTGTTTGTGTGAGTGATGAAGAAATGCAAGGAGGATCCTCCAGGGGTGAAGTGTATGGTGAATGGAGATGACAATCAATTACGAATTTAAGACCCTAAGTCAGTGGATCAATATGCTAAGAGAGGACAAATATATAAGATTAAGGGGGTAAAATAAATTTTATTCATATACTTACTAATAATTTTAACAAAATCAGGGGTTGTGCTTGCTCACTCTCGTGTACACGTAGGTTCACCACTGATGGCAGATGTGAGGTTTTGGAGATGGAGATGGGGGTTTTATGAAGATGTTGAGGGTGGGGAAGTATTGTGCGAGTGATGTGTAAGTGGAAAAGATGAAGGTGATAATGGGGTTAAGTGTGGCGTGGTGATGATGAAGCTAATGGAAATGGTAGCCATGGGTGTGGAGATTGGAGAGGATGAGGAAGATGATGGAGGTTCGTGTGGTTAGAGAGATAGAGGAGTGAGTGTGTGCCCCTGAGTTAAAAATCATGGTGCGGAGCAAAAGTGTAATATGGGAAGTGAAAATTTGGAAGAAGATGGAAATGTGGATTTTTTTTGAGAGGATGAAGAAGAATGAAGATGGTGAGTATGGGTTTGAGTAGCGTGGGTTCTTGTATATGTTGGGGTTTGAAGAATTTGTTAGGAAAGAGAGAAGAGGTGAAACAAGTGACAACGTGAGGGTGGAGAAGATTTTAAGTGGTATAGACAAATGTGTGAATAAAAATATAGGGGTGTGAATGTAAAAAACTGGATTTTGGACTAGCAACCCATTAAATAGGGAGTTTGAACAAAGAACAAGGTATGCAATGAGTGATTTGGTCTTGGGTTAATGGCTCATGTAATGGGTGTGTGAGGAGTGAACTTTGGAATGCAAAGAGTGAATTGGTTTTGGATTGATGACCCACTATGATGCACGAATACGATACATTTATCGTATACGACACGTATCCGATACGTCAATACGTTTATTTTGAAAATAATAGGATATGATATGAGATATATGAATATTGAAAAATGGGTACAATAATTCTTAAAAACATAATAAATATATTATTGTTATTGTGTTAATCCAAATTAAAATTATATGTACTAAAGTTATCAACATAAAAAATATAAATTATTGCCATCATAAAAGTACCATTGTAGAAAAACTCTTAAATAATGACCAATTTTAGTAACCAAAAATATGTTAGAGACCAATTTATAGACTAATTATTTTGGTAGTCAAAACCTTGGTAGCTAATGTTAGTGACCAATTTAGAAATCAATTATTTTAGTAGTCAAAATCTTGGTAACTAATGTTAAGGACCAATTTAGAAATCAATTCATAATAAAAATGATTTTAATTATCAATTTAGAGACTAATTATAATTTTTTGGAATTATTTTAGTTGCCAATAATTTTTAGTTTTTAAATTGATACTTAAATTAATCACTATATAGTGACTAATTATTTTTGTTACTAAAATTAATCATTATTCAAAGATTTTCTTGTATTGTACTACGACTTTGTAAATTAGATACTTCACTCATAAGTATCGATAAAGTATCCTAAAGTATCGGATACAAATACGTGTCAGATACGGATACGTGATCCAAGTTGAAGTATCGGTGCATCATAGATGACCCATATTGAGGGGCTTGCGAGGTAGTAATAAGGGAGGTTGGGTCAAACTCAATCTGATAGTGACAGGGGGTGCAAACAAAAAATTGGGAGGTGCTAAGAGTAATGTTTAATTTTTAATAATTTTTAGTTTTTAAGTTATTTATTTTTCATTTTCTTTTTAAATTTTGGTTTTCTCAAATAAATTAAAAACCTTTTTTTATTAATAAATCTTATTTACTTGAACGAAATTGGATGTTGATAGAGACCACCAAAATTTATATCTTGGTTGAAATCTTATCTAACCACATTTCATTTTGTCATAGAAGGATATTATACTCTTGTCTCTTCTTCATCTTTATTATCTTAAACTTATAAAAAACCAAAGAGGGAAATAAAATATTTAACTAAGTAGGGTTGAATTTTAAAAACGATGTCTATTGTCTTAGAATGTTCTTCCTTGAAAACCAACCTTGGTATAGAAAATGAAAGTTGAACACTAAGTTTAATAGCTTAAAAGATAAATGTAAAACTAGAATTTAAAGTTGATCCACGTGGAAAATGAAAAAAGAAGAAGAGAGAGAATAGTTTAAAACTCATTGGGTGACTTCACATAATGAATAATACAAATACTTTAGCTCTTTCCACAAAAACTTATAACATTGACCATGTTGTGTGGTTCCACTTTTATTCTTGTGTTAGACACTTAGGTTCAATTGTGTTGAAATCAATATTGATAAAGATCACACAATGTATTTACAAACAATAAGATAAATGTGTAAAGACTAAGAAGGAAGAAGAAAGATTATAGGAGAATTTAATATCGATTTAGAGCAAACTGATCCTACATATAGTATTAGTTGTTCAACCTTTTGAATAACCAATTTTCAATATCTTTACAAGTTGTTACAAGCACGCTCACATGTGAATCAAATACAAGATAGGAAGATAACAAATCAACTCTTGAATACAATCAATAGAATATAGTTTAACCCTTTGATCACACAAAGAGGATGTAACACATATCTCTTGAAACCACGTCAAGAGAATCAATTTATCCCTTGAAAACTAAGAGAAAACAAAATGGGATTAACCCACAAATTCAAAAAGAAAAAGAATGAAAAGATATTACCCGAGTTTTATAGTAGAAGCATTCTCTAGTGTTTTCACAACTTTAACACATAACCCTTTTTAAATCTTTGAAAAAAAATAATAGCGGTGAATGAATTCTTAACGCACTCTTGAAACAAGTTCAAAATTGCTTAGATGAATAAATAACTCAAATTTTGTATTTAAAACTTGTTCAAAAGTTTTTAGCATGTTAGTGAGAGGTTGAATTTATAGATTTTTCAAAACTTGGTTTAAAGCTAATTATGTTACAAATAATCAATTATGATAAGTTGGTAGTAAATTATTTGAAGAGAAAAAAAGTTTTAGTGAAAAATCACTACAATTTTAATTTGTTATGATACAAGTTAATTGGTTAAATTGATCTTCTTCTTTTTTGAAAAACTTTTAAGAACGTCTTAGTTGTCTATTGTCCAGAAAAAACACATATTTAATTGTGTAGCATTTGAAAAAATAGTCGAGCTAAAACACATTCTTGATGAAATAAAATGTTAATATTAAAAAGGAGAGATTTGAATATAGCTAAAACATTGCACTAAAGATTTTTTCAGATTGTACTATTAAAGTCTTGAAGGGTCATTTAAAGTTTTCATGAAAAACATTCACAATTGTTTTATAAAATATTTTTACAATTGATTAAGAGAAGCACTATATGAGTAATACAAAGAGACAATGAACACTTTGAATTTTATACTTGTTGATCCCTAACCTGTGTTACATCCAGTTTTGTAATCCAAATTGCAAAGGGTTCCACTAAATAGTCAAATGTTTACAAATATTTTTCATTACCACTTTTGACTCAGATGTGTACACAAAGTCTTTCAGGTTATTAATCGAACTTCCTCTAAGTTAACAAGTACATAATGTCTAACCAATTTATACAACAATAAAGTTGTTTTTATAAGACTTCACACTCAATCAAATAGATATGAAATATAATAACTGTTTGTTTATAATATAACTTCATACAAACATGAAGGATATACAATGAAAGTGTTTTTCAATGTTGTATTCGAAATCAAACAAACTAAGTTTCTTTAAATTTTACAATATAGAGCATAACTTAGGTCTATTCTCAGATGACACGTATCAATTACTTTCAATTTTCAGTATTCTTTTTGTACAAATTAAATTGGGGATTTAAGAATTGAAATTATGAAACACAAATTACAAAAAAAATAAAAATAAAATAAAAGAAGAATAAATGAAAAGAAAATCAATAGATTCAATATCCAAAGAATCCTCTTACACATTGTTCCAAATATTTAGATCCAAGTTTGAACAATTAATCGATTCAATTAATAAACTAAACTAATTATACAAATTGGATCAAAGTATCATTTAGTCCAATTCATATTTAGTCATTAAATTAAGATAATTTATTCCAAATTTGAATTCTAAAATTGGAAATGTAATTTGATATCACAAATAGAAAAATCAAAATTTCAGAAGAAAAGAATAAACCCGAAGTGAAGAAGGATTTGTGCAAAATTAAATTTGACTTGTTTAATCTTAATTATACGAGTTGACCCTTAAAGATTTAGTTCTTCGTTGTTGAAGAAAATAAAAGCAAAACAAAGGACGAGTGGAAAAGATAAACAAAAATGAAAGAAAAGGAGAAAAACTAAAACTCTGAAATTTAGTAAATTATATTTATCTTTTTGTTTAAAGCACATTTTGACAATATCTAAGCTTTGGAAATTGAAGTAAATGTGGGCTTTAAGTATGTCCATAATCCCAATTACAAAAGTTTAAGCTAATACATGAAAAGTCTATTGTGCATGAGTGCCTTTACAAAATTTTAGCAAATCTTTTAAAATTCTAAAAATTGTAAGAAATAAAAGATAACTCCAAATCCAACAAAACATATGTTCATGTTGAAACCTTAGAAATTTATGATCCAATGTAACAAAAACAAGTCAAAAATAATTTTTATATAGAATATTATGACAAAAACAATGAACAATATTGAGATAAGATGAAAATAAAAAATTAAGCAAATGTGTACAATGAATCCAATTTATTACCATTGAAAAAAAAATGATGTAAAAAATGAAAATAAATCATATGAAAAGTGCAAGTAGAGAATTTTTTTTTTCCTAGTATAACAAATGATATTTCTAATTCACTAAAAGTTAGGGATGTCAAAACAGGTCAATTTGGCCCATTTAAGCTTGACCTGTTTCTGAGTCGTCAAAATTGGGTCGGCTTGAGCCAAACCGTCAATGGATGAGTTGGTTGGTTGGTCGACCTCTTCCTTTTTATTTTTAGTTTTATTTTACACATGCATTTTGTGAACTTGCAAGAAGGATATGCTACAAAAACATAATCAATGAAATCATTCATTAGAGATGAGATAGGTTGCAACCAAAAATCAAAAACCCAATTTGCAATCATCCCTAATGAATTAGAAACCCCAATTCTCAAAAAATCAATAACCTCAATTCACAAAAATTATTTGCAAAATCAGAAAACCCAATTCGCAGAATCACAAACCTCAATTCGCAATTCGCATAATCATGTGCAAAATAAAAAACCCCAATTCACAATTTGCAAAACCAAAAACCCCAAATCTCTCCCAACATTCCAACAACCATCACCCATTATTGTCTTCTCCTTCATCTCAAACACCCACAACCAGAAAAAAACCCATTTAAAGTGGGGAAGGAAGATTGAACAATAATGGAGAAGGATTGGTGGCAACACTGGTGAAGCTCCTGGCCAACAATGCGCCTTGGAAAAGTTGAGTAACACTGGCGATCATATTCGACTCTAACATTAACAACGAGGTGAAGATGGTACAACCGTTGGTGAAGGTGGTGTTGTTGGGGCGTCACGCATAGAAGAAGATGGAGATGGGTGCGGTAGTTTTCGTTCTCTTTGTGTCACATGTGGTTGTTTATGTTGTGGCTGAACTACGAACGAATGAGGAAAGGTGAATTATGAGAGTTGAAACAGGTTGCTGGTTTTTGTGGGTTGGTCTGTCTTGTGGCCCGCAGGCTAGCAGGTCGGGCTTCTTTAGGCTAGCGAGTCCAAACACGTAATCCAACCCATGTTTTTTTTGGACAGGCTAGCAAGCGGGCTTGTCAAGCCTGACCCATTTTGACACCCCTACTAGAAGCTTTAAAGAGTGAAAGAATAAGAGCTTATGCATATAAATGGTTTTTTGGTGAATGTTTCTTTATGTGCATGGAGAGCTTATATTTATAGGTGTAAAAAAAATCATTTCGACCTTGTGAGTTATCTTTGGTGTTACCTTTTTAAAATATATGTTTGACTTTGGCTGACACTTCATTATTATACTCGTTTTATTGAATACAAGGACACATTTTATCTAACTAATGTTGACCATTTTGACTGCATTGAAATGAATACACATCACTCAGGGAGTAGGTTGTGCATGTGTTAGGATCTTCTTTGATGTTTGTGAGTTTAGTCCTATAACTTACAGACCATCCTCGTGAGCATATATTGTGATATTGGAGTCATCTACTTAGATCTTGATCGTCTAGTGCTTCAATTGTTTAGCCATGAGTCTTGTAATGATACCTCATGAGACTTATTGTGCCTTTATTTACTTGTCGTTAAATCTTTGGACGTCTATTAGTTTTTCATAAGACATTTAACGAAAGACACACCATGTCTGTTTGAATTAGAAGTAATATTAGGTTGACTGTGTAAGACCCGAGAAAATTAAATAATTATTTAATAAATGTGGGTAAGAGGAGTCTTTAAGACATTTAATGCGGAGTACTATGACATGGAATAGTACTAGCTTAAATGGTTAAGAGAACTTAATTCTGTGAAAGGACTTGGGTTCGAGTCCTATGTGTGCCAATTGTATGTTATTTAACTGTGCATTATTTTATTGATATATTTCAATGTGAGTCATGATAATGTCATCCTAAAATTACAAGAATTATCACGAAACATGATTGGTTGAATTGGTTGAGCACTTGCTTTGTGATTGATGGATTGTGGGTTTAAACCTTGCTAAGAAAAAAACTAAACTTTGTTTTTGCCTACTTTTATTTTTGGCATGGAATTGAAGAGACAAAATAACCCTAGCTGTCAAGGGATGATACAAAGTAATGGTTAATGAATAACCATTAAGCCACATTTTTAAGTAAAATTCGTTCTAGTAAATTAAATGGGTAATTAAGAGAGCATTAAGATTGAGAGAGGGAGAAATTGGAGAGAGTGAGGTCTGGAACTGCGTGTGAACCATTGGGCAGAGGAGTTCTAGTGAATTGGTACGGGTTGCAAAGAGGATTGGAAGTGAAGCCATTGTTGGAGGAGAAACAAAGCTAGGGAGAGTCATTGGGTTAGATACACACCTCAATCTCGAATTTGAAGCAAGGAATCTAGGTAAGGGGAGTTGTTTATTTATGTTTTAAATTCGCTCAGTTTGTATTGGACCTTGCTTGAGATAATTGCATGAAATTCCTGTGTATTCACGCTGTTTTTTGAGGTTTCTGCCCAGAAACCGCCCGACGGTAAGGCCCGAGCCGCCAGGCAGCATAACAGATTTTGACTGTGTTCTTGGTTTTGGCATGAACCGCCTGGCGGCAATGAATATCTACCAGGCGGCGCAACACTGTTCGCGTTTTCTTGTTTGTTTTGGGATTTCTCGTGCGGGAGTCAGTGTGACTTCTGGAATTGTGTTGCGTGCATTGTTTGGGTGAATTACTACTATGTACTTTGTGATAATTATGTATGTGGTGATACATAGTCAATAATCTTGTATGATAAATCCTTATTATAGGTTTGGGTTCTTGGAAGGGAAGGAGTGATACATTGATGTTAATTATTCTAATAATTATAATACGCGAAAGGGATGATATTGCACTGTGTGACCTTGGAAAATTTTAAGTGAATTGGTGTGGCTTGGTGTAATTTCCTTGTGGGTCAAAACATGGGAGTAAAGATTTCTGGGCAAGTGTGGAAATCTGGCTTGTGCCAGTTATTGATGCACCGCCTGACGGCACCTTGCTAGCCGTCAGGCGACGCTTGGAACAAGGGCAATTGTGTGTTTTGACTGGATGGTTGCGAAAGAGGCTGGTTGGAGTGAATTGGGACAAAAAAAAAATTGGTCAATGAGATAGGAAGAATTGGTGCCAGGAAGTTATGGTGATTAAGGCTAGGGAAGGAGTTGGAGGGTATGTTATGCTAAGAGTGGGTTGGTAATGAGTGTGGAAATATGTCATGATGGTTTAATTAGTTAAGTGATAAGAAGGAAAGAGATAGAGCACAAAATAGTAAGGGGTTGAGAATTCATATATCGATATGTGGGGATTGGGGACTTTTTCGCCTATAAATAAAAGAGTGAATGGGAAAGTTAGATAAGAAGGAAACAAGAAATAACTGATTTTAGTGCTGAATCATAAACTATGATTTCGGATTAGTATAGAGGTCATGGAGTGTGGTCAATGGTGATTCAATGTGGATAGTTGGGCAGCTGGAATTAGTGGTATAAACATGGGAAACAAGTATATACTATTGAAGGATTATAAAGGTGTTTATGAGTAGAGAGTGTGATATTAGGCATAGTAATGGAATGTGGAAAAGATGCATAACTAATTGGTTAAGTCTAGGATTGTAATGAGTTGAACATGGTACAGGGACTGAGCAAGACTTGTTCGGTTCTAAGTTGTTTAGTAATGGTGTATCTAAAGTGTTGTGGGTGAAACACCTAGTTTGAGATGGTTGAACGATGAATTTGAATTATAAGGAATTAGATCCCGTTGTGATGGATAGGAAATTAGAACTAGGTTCTGATACGAGAGTATGCCATTTCGATTTTGGAAGCAACTAGATTAAAGGACAATCTGGTGAGTGCCAAAAAACCAGCAGGTTTCGCCACTGTATGGCGCCTGGCGGCTTGAGTAGGTGCACCAGGAGATAGGACCCTAGGGAAGTCCCTGTCCCGCGTGACGCTTGGCGGCAAGGTGTGGTCCGCCAGGCGGAAGACCTTCAAACAGAGACTCTAAACTGACCTGGCGCCTGGCGGTAGAGATGTTCCACCAGGCGATTTAGGCAGATTTTGCCTGGCGACGCTTAGGCTGCGCTAGGCGATAACGCTGTTGTCAATGACTTGTTTGTGTGTTGTTTTACACAATGATGTTATACTTGGATCAGGAGATGTTGTGCCATGAGTGAGTAAGTTCATGGATGGTGGTGAACATGTGATGATATGAGCAGGGAGGTTCATATCCAGTTAGTCTTGTGTGGGGATACGAACGAGGTAGGTTCGTATCTTTCGTGCTCACACTTGAGAGATGCCGCGTGCGGGGAGGTACGTAGCTGGTGGATCACATGTGTTGGACTACGGGCGGGTAGGCCTGTAGAGCAAGATTACGAGCGGGGAGGTTTGTAGAGTAGGACTACGAGCGGGGAGGTTCGTAGAGGTAGGACCACGAGCGGGTAGGTTCGTGTGAGCATCATGAATCCTGAATCTGAGGCTAACTATATGTGTGATGTTAAGGTTGAAAAGCCTATGGGGTTAAGGTCTTGGCCAAGAACTAAGTATAATGAATAAAATGAGTGTCCTATTTATATATTTTGTTAATGTATATGTTATTTCTAATTTTATCAGCCTACCCTTTCTGTTTGTGATTGGCGATGTGTTACACGAGAGCAGATGATGATACATGTGATGTTGTGGATGCGCAGACGACGGAGTGAGGGCTAGCTTGGGATTAGAGCTAGGGATTTTTTTATTATGCTTTCATTTATGGTTAATGAATTTTGGAAATTGTAATGTTTTATTACTACTATTTTATAAATTTTTGGCGCGTTGTTAAAACATTTTATATTTTCCCACGTTGGGAATAATAATATTGTGACGTTTGAACTTCTTCTTTTTTTATTTAATTATTTAATCAAGTAATATTCTTTAGGGATGTTTCAGACTCACACTTGACAAACTCATTAGATTTATCAAAACTTGGTATTATTTCTTACCATCAAAACTTAGGCTTACTTATTGAAAATTGTGTAGACTTGGATCTTATTATCTATGTTTTAATATTTGATCCATTCCATGCAATTGAATGAAGTGATATACATTTAAAGTCCAATCTCACTTTCAAATTAGAGTCTATCCAAATTTTCAATCACAATTTTAAAACACTCCATTAACGAATCTACATGGAATGAAGAAGAGGATCTACATGGAATGAAGAAGAGGATAAGAAAGCTCAATATTCGTGTATGTTTGATTGATATTGGTATGAGATCCAAATTTTGAGGACAACTTTTTTTTTTGGGGGGAAACATTTCAGCATACAAAAACCATTTAAGTTCTTATGAGAACACAATAAATTTATTTCACTCAACAAATCTATAATAGAGAGTAAAACTTTTTTTTGTCATATTTACTCATTGGAATATATTTCATTTAGCGAATATGATACAAATTTGATAAATTTTTATTAGAGAAATTATGCATAAAGGAAAATAAGAAAAAACATCTAAAGTTTTTGATAATTTACTCATTAAATTCAATTTTATTAGATGAGAGTATATGTAGTTAATGAGTTTAGATCTACTCAACAAATGTGAACCCTAAAAATCAAAGTTGCTCTCAAGTTGAATTTTCCTTAATAATTTTCTATTCCTTAAAAAAATTTAGAACAATACTATTTTTGTTTATAAAAACCAATTTATCAAATTAGGATTCACTCGATGAGTTAAGGTAATATTTTAAATTATAAATAGTGATCGATAAATATTTATATAATTTTCCATGTGGAGCCGTAAAAAAAAAAGGAAAGTCAAAAAATTCTCATGCAACTTAGAGTCTAAAGTTCAATTTTTATTTATCATCTCCTCATTTTCTTTCCATCATAATTGATATTTTTCTAATTAATTATTTTCTCTTTTTGTTTAATAAATTTAATAAAATAAATAGGATTCTTAAGTTGATTCATCTAACTCCTTATATGATTATAAGACCCATGTGAAATATAATTAAGAAAATAACAAACTTTAGTGTTAAAAGAATGCAAAATCTCTCATAATTAAGAATAGAATATGTTTATATATAACTCCAAGACAAATGTGTCAATTTACATAAAAAAGTATAAGTTCAAAATAATTGTACTTTCTTATTCTAATATTTGAGAAGAATAAAAAAATAATCACTTATACTCTTTTTAATATTCTTTACAATGATTAAATATTATTAAATTATTATTTTATGTAATTACTCTCAAATTGAGAAACTTATAAATATTTTATATCTTACAAATTTGCAATTAATTTTCACTCCCTCAACCTCCATGATGATACACTAGTGCACATATCTGTAGTACAAACACAGTATTTTATTCTTCAATTATATTTAAAATAAATTTATTATACTTATAACATCGGATCGAAAAATGTTATCTATCTCATTCATATGAAGGAAAATATTAACAATTAATTTCATTTATTACAAGTTAAAACTATTAAAAATCACAAAAGTAATAAAAATCTCAATTTATATATGTAGTATTTTATAAGTCTCATTTCATGATTTTATAGTTTACTTACACTTCTTCTGGTTAAAATTTACAATTTTCTATGAAATTTGTCTTTTTTTTTTGAAAATTTGAATTTAAATAAAAAAGTCGTGAAATTATATTAATTGCACAAATTTAATGAAAAATCATCACAAAATTAATCTTAATTATAATTCTTCTTTACTAGAAAACATTTTTCGATATTTGGCAGAAAAATTATGAAAAAAAAATTGAAGATAACATTTGTTAAATTATATATATTTTAATTGTTACCATAAAATAAATAAATAATCTGTACCAGTATCTGCTGAAAACATATTATATAAAGTTTGAAAGATAAAGAAAGATAATCTGATTTTGATATTTAAAAAGAAATATCAAGGAGAGTAATTGAATATTTTACTCTTCTTTGGGAAAGCCCTACCATATATATAACGGCCTATTGTATTTGGAATTGCCTTTTATTTAGAATGATGGGAGAGAGTTGTGAGCTGCGATGAACATCATTGGATAATAGCGCACACACACATCACTTATCATTCCTTTCCGATTTGAAAGCTCGAACTATCGGAGCAACTTAAAATTTATTCTCAGATCGCTTCGATGGTTGATCACTACAACAAGTACGCGGGTTTTTCTTCTAATTCAATCGAAGATTCTAGAACAACTGTGTTCTTTGTCAATTAAAAAACAAACACGGAAGAATTGATCTATTTAATTAGTTACTTTTGATTTTGGTGTAGGTTGGTTAAACTAGCTGCAAGGGCTTTTTATGATGATCTAACAAGTAAAGGAGAGAATCAAGTCAAATCGGGAAGGAGCGATAACAGAGGTATCGCTGTGGTGATTCTCGATGCCCTCACAAGGTTTGATCTCACTGAAAATATTCATGATATTCAGCTTTTGATTGTGGAATAAGTTATGACAGAATACCGAATGAAAATGAATATGGGATTGAAGTGAAATTTGAAGGAATACTTATTTGAAAATGTGGGGCGTGAAAGTATTGTTGCAAGTATATTGCTTCTTAATATGATAGTGTAGATCAACGGGGCTGTTTGTGTACTATATTGAAGTGTGATTTTGAAAGAATTTTGGATGCATTTCCTTGATTCTGTGGTTTCATTATTGATCTTTTGCTAATTCTGTTCAGGCGACAATGGGTCAGAGAAGAAGATTTGGCAAAAGATCTCAAATTACACACAAAACAACTTCGCCGAACTCTTCGGTTCTTCGAAGAAGAGAAGATCATTACTAGAGAATATAGAAGAGAGGTAACTATTGGGTTCTGTCTGTGCAGTTCATTGGTGTTACTTCCCTGAATGACACTCTCTTGTAAGCATATGCAGATGTTGACTCTCATCCTTGTTAATTATGATGACCAATGTGTAATCAAAATTTCTTCATTATAGGGAATGAACCTAGTTATTTGACTTTGTTTGCTTTTATATATGCCAGCTTCAAGGAAACAAAGTCAAACACTGTTTACTTGTACAAAAGATAAGGAAACAGAGGATATTTTAGTACTCCCCCCAAGCTAGTTCATATTTGTTGTATGTACCCGAAGGCCTCTTGAGTGACTTGGTGAAAACATCTGTTCATTAGAGTTCCCAAAAGGATGTAATGATCTCGCTTGATTAAATCTTCCCGTGAGGCAACATCATTTTGCCTCCGTTCTCAATCTGACAACAAGAGATGAGATTCCATCTAATGGAAACACAGTAGCCAAATGTTAATTGTTTTTCATGTATACATGCATACACACACATATTAAACTGACACTTGTATGATAGGAAACTTGAAAATATATATAGCACTACACATTGACAATAAAATTGATAAACTGCTCTTGAAATGAAAAGTTATTCATATACATACCGAAGGCCTCTTGAGTGACTTGGTGAAAACATCTGTTCATTAGAGTTCCCAAAAGGATGTAATGATCTCGCTTGATTAAATCTTCCCGTGAGGCAACATCATTTTGCCTCCGTTCTCAATCTGACA
>Ga0209589_1008967_pt1 | contig 15380 bp, 13 predicted proteins | sample CowpeawhiteBW_FD_187525 | JGI IMG/M metagenome (GOLD analysis project Ga0209589, IMG submission 187525) | Root nodule microbial communities of legume samples collected from California USA - Cow pea white BW (SPAdes) (version 2) | ecosystem: Host-associated > Plants > Roots > Nodule | place: USA... | reverse complement strand
GGGCATAAAAAGTATATCCCAAATTTTTTAAAATATTTTAAAAAATATATTATTTTAAAATTTTAAAAAATATATATTATATTGATATGAAAATTAAATTAGATCAATTTTTATTATTTTATAAAGTATTTTATTTATTATTAATAAATAATAAAATATAAAATTAAATATAATAAAGAAAAAAAAATTATTGAGATAATTTTTATGTTCTCTCTCATTATCTTTTAAGTTTCTCACATATTTTACACATCTTTTACTTTTGCATGTTTTTTTAATGGAAGTTAGACACAAATTTATTCTTTATGCTCTTGTTTTTCATGTGTTCTCTTACATTTTTTAAGATAAAATAGGTAATTCTCTTTTATCTCTTGATAGTTAAATATTGGTTTAAATTTAGTATTTTTTTTATCTGATAATTTTTTTTATGACTATAGAAGGAAAAATTATATACTATATGTTTTTTCATAACCATTTTTTAGTTTTGGCTTGATGGTCATATATATATTTCTTCTAGTAATTACGTCTCTTAATTTTTTATTAAATTTTTATAAATTATTTTTAGTCTTAAACTATGTTTTGTTAAATATGTATATTGATGAAAAATAAAATAATAGATTCATTTTTTTAAAGTGATGAAAGGGAAGATATTCCAGGAAACAAGACAAATTTACTTCTTTACATATTTTTAAGCATGATACTAAGGATCCAATGGTTGAATTAGATGAATCATTTCTTAAGATTCAAAGAATGAATTATAGGTGGGGGGTTTCATATTAATTCTTTGAAAGTTATACAAGAGAAATGTTCTCAAATATGAGAGTATCCAATAAGTGAAAGAGATGATTTGAATCTTATACCAGAAAAATGTTCTCAAATATGAGAGTATCCAATAAGTGAAACAATGAAATTAGGAAAACTTATTTAAATGAGTTTAATATCAATTACAACTTAAAAATTGTCATTTTTCTAAGGAGAAACATGCAAGGAGATTTCAATACTCAATTATATGTACTTTTATTATATTAGTGATAATAATTAAATATATAAATTTTGAGTATATTATTTTAGCCTCTTCAAACTTTTTTTTCAACATCCGCTACTGCTTCTGTGTACCTTTATATTTGCTCCTTACCACGTGTACATAATTGGGTGTCTTTTCCATTCCAAAATAATCTTTCTTTCCATGCCTCAAAGACAATTTATTTTAGTTATACATGTATTATTTTAATACCAACTAAATCTAGCAACATATAATTCATACTTTTTAATACATAATACACAAAGCCAAACATAACCTCCTCCTTCAATCCCAACACAAATTATAATGACAAATTAAATAATTTAACCTTTAACTTTACATCAATTAAATAAGGACACTAAAATAATAAAATAAGAACATTGCATACAATAATAAAACATTAAACCTTATACCACCTCATAATAAAATTAGGACACATTAATGAAATGACTCTATTTGGTAACTATTGATAAATAATTTTGTAATTTATATATCTTAATATGTAACGTGATTTAAATTTGTTGAGTATGATGAAAATATATATCTTGTAAAGTCTCACATCGCATAAGATAAGCTATTGAGTGAGTGTTAGTGACTATATAATAGACTCTAAGTCCATGGTATTTCTTGCCCTAGTCAAAGACACTTTAAGCTTGTATTTGACTTTTCTTATACTCTTATAGTAGATTGTTGTGAGGTTGAGTTAAATTCTTGCTTTAGAGAGTGAGTGTACTTGGACTCAAAAGACATGTGAGTGTAGTCTATATGTTGTACAAATTTTCACATAGTGTTATTCATTGATTGTCATTAAACAACGATCGTGGTTTTTCTCTAATTTTGGGATTTTCACGTTATATTCTTGTGTTCCTTGTTTTTATCTTATCTCTCTGTTAATAGGGCGATTCTTGAGGGTAAAGACATTAATATTCTTAATTGATAGTACGTTTTTCCCAACCAGTGGTATCAAGAGCTATGGTTCCATAGGATTTTTCTTAGCATGCTCTCTGGTTATAGCTTAGTCTAATCTTTCACATCAGAAAATATTAATTCCTTATTATTGAAGAATCATCCTTGTTTTTCGAAGTTGCAATGAGAAATTTGATGGAAGGATCATTGTCAGCATTGTGTTGGTGCGATGAATCTATAGTTAGGTTAATGTAGGTGCAAAGACTATGAGTCGCATTGATATGTAGTGGAGTTTGCATTTTGTGGCGAGTGTGCTCCTGGATCTACAAAGGAGGTCATTGTTGATGCTTGTGTGGCTTAATGAGTGATGCATGATGGAAATATGATTTGTGTGAGTCACGATTTGCGACATGTGCATGGAAGAAGTGCTCTACACGTTTACAAATATGCTGTAGTTGTTTGTTCGATGTAGCTCATGGATTTGGGTTATTGCGTGAGGTGGATTGCGGTGTTTGGGAACATTGGATCTGTGTGGTGAGGGTGGAGCTCGAGATCTCTAGTGGAGGCGTTTTGTGTGGCTTAGATGATGCAAGGATTAACTTTCCTTGTAGTAATTTTATACACAGGCATTGGCTAATATTGATGTAATGTGTGTGGTGATTACACGAACATTGGTTAATATTGATGCAAGGTGCATGTAAATTCTTGGGATGGTTTAATTCTAGGTGAATATACTCTTTTCTGATAGAGTATGATTGCTGGTATAGGCAATGAAGATGCATCAATTTTAATCATGGTGGAGTTTGTTGAGTATGATGAAAATATGCACCTTGTAAAGTCCCACATCGCCTCAGATAAACTAGGGAGTGAATGTTGGTGACTATATAATGGACTTTAAGTCCATGGTATTTCTTCCGCAATCAAAGACACTTTAATCTTATATTTGACTTTTCTTATACTTTTGTAATAGAGTGTTGTGAGGTTGGGTTAAATTCTTGCTTTGGAGAGTTTGAGTGTACTTCTGGTCAAAGGACATGTGAGTGTAGTCTATATGCTGTACAAATTTTCACATAGTGTTATTGATTGATTGTCATTACGACGATTGTGGTTTTTCTCTAATTTTGGGGTTTCCACGTTATATTCTTGTGTTCCTTGTTTTTATCTTATTTCTCTATTGGGGGTAAAGACATTAATGTTCTTAATTGATGATACATTTTTCCTAACACGTGGTATCAAGAGATATGGTTGCGTAGGATTTTTTCTTAGTATGCTATCTAATTATAGCTTAGTCTAATCTTTCGCATAAAAAAGGATTAATTCCTTATTATTGAAGAATCATCCTTGTTTGTTGAAGTTGCAATGAGAAATTTGATGGAAGGATCACTATTAGCATCGTGTTGGTGCGATGAATCTATTGTCGGGTTCGTGAAGGTGCAAGAAATGTGAGTTGCATTGATATATAATGGAGTTCGCGTTTTGTGGCGAGTGTGCTCCTGGATCTGTAGAGAAGGTCGTTGTTGATGCTCCTGTGGCTTAGTGAGTGATGCGCGACGGAGATCTAATTTGTGTGAGTCAAGATTTGCAGCCTATGAGTGGAAGAAGTGTTCTACACGTTTACAGACATGCCCTAGTTATTCGTTTGGTGTAGCTCATGGATTTGGGTTGTTACGTAAGGTGGACTGTGGTGCTTGGTAATGTTGGATCTGTGTGTTGAGGGTGGTGCTCGAGATCTCCAGTGGCAGCATTTTGTGTGCCTTGCATGATGCAAGGATTAATTTTTCTAGCAGTAATTTTATACACGGGTATTGGCTAATATTGATGCAATGTGTGTGGTTATTATACATGGGCATTGGTTAGCATTGATGCAAGGTGCATGGAAATTCTTGGGATGGTTTAATTCCAAGTGAATATACTCTTTTATGATGGAGTATGATTGTTGATATAGGCAATGATTTGTTGAGTATGATGAAAATATGCATCTTGTAAGTCCCACATCGCATCTGATAAGCTAGGGAATGAATGTTTTTGACTATATAATGGACTTTAAGTCCACGATGTTTCTTGCCCCAATCAAAGACACTTTAAGCTTGTACTTGACTTTTCTTATACTCTTGTAGTAGAGTGTTGTGAGGTTGGTTTAAATTCTTACTTTGGAGAATGTGGGTGTACTTGGAATCAAAAGGCATGAGAGCGTAGTCTATGTTGTCATTAGACAACGGTCATGATTTTTCTCCGGTTTTGGAGTTTCCACATTATATTCTTGTATTCCTTGTTTTTATCTTATTTGTCTGTTAATAGGATCATTATGAGAGGTAAGGATAATAATGTTCTTAATTAATGATGTATTTTTTCCTACAAATATGTAACGTGATTTAAATATGCATAAATACATTCTTTTAATTTTACCTTAATTTTATTAGTTCCTCAATTAAGTTTATATAAACCATTATACAATATCAATCGATAAATAAAATACTCTTAATATCATTAATAAAATACAGTTTACAAAATGTCTCGATGGATGAATATTTTACTTATGGTAACCTTTTCAGAAATAATTTGGAGAAGTATTTAAGACGTTTCTCTTCTTATTTCGCAATCCAAAATATTTAAATCATTAATGATATCATTTTAGTTGTTGTGATATCTTGAACTAGTAGTTATATGTCTTTTTTGGTTAAAATGTGATTTTTTATTTTTTGATTTTTGGTGTTTCAAGCCTTCTCTTCCACTTAAATTGTTTTGTGGTTAATTAAAAGAAAATAATAGAAATGCATGAAAATGAAGAGTTACGATGATATGAAGTTTAAAATAGCTCACTTATGAAAGAAATATTTGTGCTAATAAGTTTGTAAATTTATAAATTAATAAAAATAAATAAGTTTGTGATGGGTGGGAGGAATAATTTTTAGCCATTAGATATTAATAGAATATTACGTAATCTTAAGTTAAATTTAGATTAATCTATGTTAGTGAAACCTTAAAATCAATGTGGAAAATGTCTATTTATTCTAGCCATGAAAAGACATATAACATCAAATTTTATATTATACATGAAGACTCAATGTTTTATGAGACTTTCCACATCGATTAACAATTAATGTAGAAATTTCTCCACATTCCATATCAAATCACATAGCCTATAAATTTACATCTTTTATTCTCTTGATAGAAGTATTTATAGACCATTTTCCATTAAGTTTTATATGAACAGTGGTCACATACCATAAAGGTATGCGCCACTGTTTTTTGTGTTTTTTATTTGTTTCACAGTATTACTGTTATGTAGTTATTTTTTGTGAAATGCAATCTCAACACTTATTATTGGGTAGTTTGTGATGGGTCCGTAAAAAAACATTTTTATTGGTCTGCACACTCTAGCCAGTAGCTAGGAATATGAAAAATATTCGAAACCTTGATGCTGTCACTCATTAGTTAGGTTTACTTTTATGTATTTCCTTTGGAATTTTGTGTAACAAAAGATGAAGTTGGTTTTCTAATTGTGACAGGTAAAGAGAATGCTTAATTATATTTTATTTTAAATTTTAATATAATTTAGTTTAAAAAAAATTAATTTAATTGTATTATTTTTTTAATGTGTCAAATCTTTTAAATTAAGGTTTGTTTAATATTTTGTAGCTAATATGTTATTTAACAAATAAAAAATTAAAATAATTATGAAATTAAAATATGTTAAAATTTAAAAAACGTAAAAATTTTAATTTCATATCTAAATTTAAATATTATATAAAAAATATTTTATACACGCAATAAAATTTTAACACTCATATAACACTATATTTTCTCATTTTTACTCTTTTTATTTTTACGAATACATAATTTTACTTCTTTTTATAATGCACCACTCACCATCTCTTCCTTCTCTTACACATCGGTGGTGATTGGACTAGTGTTATTGGGTGCTTTTTGTTGAGAATCGACCAATAAGTGATTGAAAAGAAGAAAAAATTGTTATTTGTATTAATTTATGTTAAAAATTCAAAGAAATATAAATAAATTTATTGTTTAAAGTTTTGAGTTAAAAGTTCATTAGATTCTTTATATGGATTTTATAGTTAAATATAATTATCAAGTCTAAACCATCGAGTTCTTTATTTCTATAATGATTTTTTATCTTAAATGCTTTCACTTTACATGTCCCTTTACAACATACCTTGATTCTATCTGAAATTTTTGGACATGTTCCTTACTCATAAAGAGTAGTTGTCTAGTCAATTTAACATTATAAACTTTCTATGATGGAAAGAAGCTAAGATATAAAAAAAAATGTCTTAATATGATATAATCTGAAAAAAAGAATCCACTCAATAATACATTAGATTACACATATATTCATTTTAGGATTTTCATTTTTTACATTTCTATCACTTCTTTTGACATTATCATTAAAAGTTGACTTCTATTTCTTTTTGTCATACCACTTGCTCTCTTTTCCTTCTAAGGAAGCTTCCTACAACTTTCAATCATAGTTGCTAATCAATAATTTAATCATGGATTTCTTCCATTTTCCTTGCAACTCTTTTAACCATTACCTCTAATTTTAAATCTTTTAAAAATTTGAATAGGTTTAATTAAGGTAATAAAGAAATTTGTATTAAGTATCTAAAGTTATATATTTTTAAGTTAAAACTATGATCTTTTATTTTATCATTAAGTAAAGTGAAATGATAGTTTGATTTTATAATCTTAAGTTAACACAATCAATTTGGACAGAAATAAAAACGAAAAATTTCTAATTAAACTTATGAAAACTATTAAAAACACATGTACCAATAATAATTAAATATATGCATATATACGTACACGAATGTTCATTTTTTTTTTATAATAATAAAATCAATTTAAAATTATTTTTATTGTTGTTTTATTGTAAAAAAATTATTGCGTAGGTAGTTATCTAATTAAAAAAATTGTTAAATTTTAAGAATATAATTAAATAAAAATGTTAAATTTAAAGAAACAAAATTATTTAGAAAGTAAAATTAATAAAATAATTATTTTAATTTAAAAAATATTTATTTAAATAATAAAATTAAAAAATAAATGTGGATAGTAAAAATATAATCATCTTTATTTATATATATGTATAGATAACATAATTTATTTTTTAAAATTAAATACTAAAAAAGTATTAAACTAATTATGTGGAGATAGGAGGAAATAATATGGTTCCATCAAAACGGTTATGACATTCCACTTCATGCTAGGGATTTAATTGGAAACCTTAAGTATACTATGTTTTATTTTTTATGTTGAGACAATGTAAAGTAGCATTAACATCATTAAGCTGATGACAGAATAAAATAATAGAGACTCAAATGAAAAAAAAAATGAAAAATGTGTAAAAGTATTGGACATAAAATTTTTAATAGTGACTAATATTCAAATTTGTAAAAATGCAAAACTTAATTAAATCTAATTATTATGAGTAAATTATAATAATATCATCTTATATCTTATCAAATTACAATTATACTTTATATTTTTTACAACATTACACTCAACTCTTTTATTAGAAAACAAATATAATATTTTAGAATTTAAAGAGATGTCAAAAGAGCGACAATGTAATATTAATATATATATATATATATATATATATATATATATATATATATATATATATATATATATATTATGTAAAATCATAAAAATTGGATCTCAAAAATACATTATACATAGAAGATAACCAGTTGAGAAGAAGGAAATAAATAAAGAACAACATAAAAAAGAGTGTATATATAAATAGTAAAAGAACATAAAATGTTGGGCCTCTGTCTATAGTTCAGGCCCGATACCACATTACAAGAAGCTCATCATCATGGAACCAGATGCTTATACTTTGGGAAGGAAATACTAATGCCTCAAGTTTTAGCCCCTTCAAGTTTAGAATCACTTAAGAATCATGTAAACAATACAAATAAATTAATATATTGTAAAAATAAAAGGTTGATCAATATTAAAGAGAATGAATTGGTTTAAGTTTTCTTGTAACAAAAATTACTATTAAGAAAAATAATTATTGAAACACTTTATAACAAATTTTAAGTTATAAAGCTTTAATAACTATTTAAAAATGTATCCGATAAATATGAGATTAATTGGTTCATTATTATTTCAAACAATATAATTATTTCAAGAACACTTTCTCATTTGATGATGTTCTAAGGGATATTTTAAAAGAAAGGATTAAAGAATTTCAGATATTTTTCGTACAAAAATATATAATATGTAATCATGCCTCTCGATCCCAAAAACAAAAAAGGCATATTATTTTAAACAAGAAACTTAATCAATTATATTGATCTTGATAGTATCTGAAAATCCACCAGGAATGAATTAATCATTTATTTACTTTTAAGTAATAATAGATTATATATAAAAATATTTAAAAAACTTTCAAATAATTGTTTCTATCATGATCATAATTCACTGTCTTCTTACCATAATCAAGTATGAGAGTTGTGACATCCCATTTTAATAGGTTAAATTATTAAATAAAGCATCACAAAATTATAATAACGAGAAGCACTCAGATGAACATAAAACGTAGGAAAGATAACTGTTACAGTCATCCGAGAGTGTACTTTGAAAGTAAACTTAGACATACAACCATGCCATAACCGAAAACAAAATCTAAAGATTTCCACAGTTTTGCAAAAGATAAGCTCTAAGAGTATGGAATGACACGGCACTAGGGCCATAGAATTTCCTTCGAAAAGCCACATCAACGGGCCCACTAGGCTGCACTGCTACCACCATCAGGCCTACCTCCAAAAGCATTTCCATCTGCTCCCACCATATGGTGATCATTGCAAAAGAGAAAGAACACAAGACAAAGCATACACGAAAAGAAAGGGTAAGCTAGTGCAATTTAAATCTTATCATGGTATAACGGACAAGCAATTAAACATTCCTTAGCATGCAACACAGCAGACACAGAGAATCATGTTATAGCAAACAAGCAGGACACTATGACTCAATTATCCGGATAAATATACTAAGATCGGATTCACTGAACGCTTGCACTTGTGGTGGCCTCTACTGCTCTGTAGAGCCATCGCCAATGGGTTTCACCCTACCACACACAAGGTTAGCCTTTAAGCGTCTACGGCCATTATCCTGCCATAGACTAGGGTCTCCCGCTACTCTCACCACTCGGGTCAGTTTGCTCTACATGAGACTCACTGGCCCTTTAGAGTTTCGGGATGTGGTCCATACTTGAATCCATATCTTAATATACACACTACACGCCACCATAAAGTCTTCCCATGAGACTCATGGAATTACGCCTATCTCACACCAATCTCATGTTTCGTATCTCATAACCACTACTTGTTATCTCAACATTAATTTCTCATGCACATTCTCAACCAACCAACCAAACAGAATCTCATATATTACTCATGCTAGCATACAGATTTCAGTGCATACAACTCATACCACTAATGCAATCACACCATAATCTTGCATGTTCGAGATAAATTGCCACACCCAAGGTAAACAAGAATCCAAAACATAAAACTGCACTATTCTCGCCTGGGCTAGAAGCCCTCGCCTAAGCTACAGCGACTGTCTCGCTTAAGCTAGGCCTTCTCGCCTAGGCGAGACCTGGAACAGTGGCACTCTGCGAGCCCTTGCTTGGGCGAGATCGTCATTCGCCTAAAAAAAATAAAACCCCTCGCCTAAACGAGGATGCGAACAGAGTACATTGGCTTTCCTCGAGTACTCGCTTGGGCGAGCCATTCTCGCCTGAGCGAGACAACGCGTCGCTCAAAACAAGCTTTGGTCGCCTGAGCGAGATGCTCGAGCAGCACCAGGGCGAGCTTCCTACTATTCTCGCCTAGGCGAGGCGAGCTCATTTAGGCGAGAATACCAGTTCTCCCCCACTGTTTCACACATGCAACACCACAAACAAACAACATCCACCAAACAGTTTATTCACATACAAGCACAGCACTTTTAAATCATCCCAATCATGAAATAGAGCAGAAATATATCAAGTACTAAAAATTTACGAACTAGCTTCCCTTACCTTTTTGATGCAAGAAAAGGGACAACAACTTAAAGAGCACGACTTAGGCACAACGGCTCCACAGACTAGGATGGTGAACTGAAACAAAACCCCATGACCCACTAGAGTAAGAGAGTGAATCTTAAACGCAACAGAGCACCCAACTAGAAAAGGAGAAGGAAAAGGCCACTACAGGTCCAAGGAGTAACTTACCAGAAAAGAACGACTAAACTAGCTCAAAGATGGAGTTTTCTCTATGCCCTAGCAGAGCTTCTGCTTTTGTAGAGAGAGGTGAGAGGAAACTGTTTTTCTGAAACAAAGGTAAAGTAAGAAAGTGAGGGGGCTGGTAGGGTATTGGGGTCCTTCAGAGGGGCTGACCCTGGGCCTACGAAAAGGCCAGACCCAACGAATTATAAACTGGAAAAAGGGGTTTACAATATCTCCTCAACAGCAAAAATTTTTCGCCCTCGAAAAATTAGACTTACCAGAAAAGATGTGGATATGAACTCCTCATTTTCTCCTCGAGTTCCCAGGTAGAGTCACCTGTCCTACGGTCCCAAATGACCTTCACGAGTCTGGTGGCTCTTCCCTTCCGCTCCTTAACTTGGTGATCCTCTATGGCCACGGGTTGTACCACTACCCGGAGATCCTCCCTGACTTGCACATCCTCCGCCTCCAACACATGGGATGAGTCAAAAACATACTTTCGTAGTTGTGAGACATGAAAAACTGGGTGGAGATTAGCCAACTGGGGTGGCAATGCAATCTCATAAGCCACGGGCCATATCCTCCTCAAGATCTGATACGGACCTAAGAACTTAGGAGACAACTTCCTTGAGCAGATAGCCCTCCCCACACCAGTGGTTCGGGTCACCCTTAAAAACACATGCTTCCCAGCCTCAAACTTTAGGGGTCTTCTCCTCCTGTTTGCATAAGCTTTCTGCCGACTCTGAGATGCTTGCAACCTATCCCTCACCAACTGTACCTTCTCTGTGGTCTATTACAACAACTCAGGTCCTACCAAAACCGACTCACCATCCTGGTACCAACATAAGGGAGTCCTACACCTCCTCCCATATAAAGCCTCATAAGGCGCCATCCCTATACTTGCCTGGTAACTATTGTTGTAGGTGAAGTCCACCAGCGGTAACACCTCGTCCCAACTGCCAAGGTGGTCCAAGATACACGTCCTCAACAAGTCCTCCAAGGACTGAATCACCCTCTCAGACTAGCCATCCGTTTGAGGATGATAGGCAGAACTCATTCTCAACCGGCTACCCATAGCCTCTTGTAGCGTCTGCCAAAATCTCGAAGTGAACCGGGGGTCTCTATCGGACACTATGCTACTGGGCACTCCATGAAGTCTCACTATCTCTCGGATGTAGAGCTGGGCCAACTTGGCCATAGACATTTTGAGATTTACTGCCAAAAAGTGAGAACTCTTCGTTAGCCGATCCACCACCACCCATATAGCATCATGCCTTCTCACGGTGCGAGGCAAGTGGGTAACAAAATCCATAGCTATGCTATCCCACTTCCACACCGGAATATCCAAGGGCTGGAGCGTTCCACTAGGTTTCTGATGCTCCACTTTCGCCTTTTGACAAGTCAAGTCAAGTCGTTCCTTGAGGTCTTGGTACATCTTAGTCATGCCAGGATGCAGACTAAGACGACTCTTGTGTCCCTCCTCAAGGACCAATCTCCTCACCTCAACATCATCCGGCACACAAACTCTGCCTCTGAACCTCAGAACACCATCACTACCCAAAGCAAACTCCTTGGCCTGATCCGACCCAAGTAGCTCTTTTACCTTCTACAAACTAGCTCTTGTGTCTGTTTCTCCTTAATTAAGCTTAGGAAGTCACTAGATATGACCAAGGTGCTACACCTAATGAATTCCGACTCTAACTCAAACTGTAGTTTCATGTCTCTGAAGCTCTCAAGCAACTCCATCTCTTTGATCATCAAGTGTACCACATGCACGGTCTTCCTACTCAGTGCGTCCGCCACCACATTCGCCTTCCCTAGGTGATAGAGAAGCTCAAAGTCGTAGTCCTTCAAAAACTCACTCCACCGCCTCTGTCTCATGTTCAACTCTTTCTGATCAAAGAGGTACTTCAAACTCTTGTGGTCACTAAACACACGGAACTGTGCACCATACAAGTAGTTCTTCTCATGAACCTTCAGCTGCCTTGAAGCATAAGCCACCACCTTCCTCTCTTGCATCAAGACACACCCCAGGCCCTGATGAGAGGCATCACAGTAAACCTCAAAGGGTTTACTCACATCCGGGATCACCAACACCGGAGCACTCGTCAACCTCTGCTTAAGCTCCCTGAAGCTCTCCTCACACCTATCAGTCCATGCAAACGGTTGGTCCTTCCTGGTCAGCTGTGTCAGGGGTGCCACTATCTTGGAGAATCCCTCTATAAACCTCCTGTAATAGCCAGCTAAACCCACGAAGCTCCGAATCTCAGTCACTGACTTGGGACACTACATTGTATCACATCCTCTACCTTAGCTGGATCCACTACTATACCCTGAGATGATATCACGTGCCCCAAGAATTGCACCTCTCTCATCCAGAAGTCGCACTTTGACAACTTGGCAAACAACTGTTTCTCCCTCAAGATACCAAGCACTATCCTCAGATGCTCGGCATGTTCCTCATGCGTCCTGGAGTAGATGAGAATGTCGTCTATGAAGACCACGACAAACTTATCTAGAAACGGGCGGAAGATCCGGTTCATGTAGTCCATGAACAAAGCCAGGGCATTAGTCACACCGAATGGCATGAACATACTCGTAGTGCCCATATCTGGATCGGAAAGCAGTCTTCTCAACATCTTCTGCCTTCACAAGGATCTGATGATAACCTGATCGTAGATCAATCTTGGAGAACACTGACGCCCCACGTAGCTGATCCATCAAATCATCTATTCTTGGCAAGGGGTACTTGTTTTTGATGGTCAGCTTGTTCAGCTGCCTATAATCCACACATAACCTCGAGTCGCCATCTTTCTTCTTTACCAACAAGACAGACGCTCCCCACGGCGAAGCACTCGGCCGTATAAACTGTTTCTCAAGCAATCCCTCTATCTGCTTCTTCAACTCCACCAACTCCGCTGGAGCCATGCGGTAAGGAGCTATTGACACAGGGCCAGCTCCCGGTACTAAGTCTATGGAGAACTCAACTTCTCTCCTCGGGGGCAAACCCGGTACCTCTTCGGGGAACACATCCTCAAATTCCCTGACCACTGGTATCACGGTGATTTTCTCTTCCTTCTCAACCTCTATCCTGGCAAAGACCATATAGCACTATGCGTCGTCCCGGATTTCCTTCATAACCCCATGGGAAGACAACAACTCAGGCTCCTCTGAGTTGGAGAACAACAACTTCTTCTCTCGGCAATCGATGAGAACGCGATTGGCAGAGAGCCAATCCATTCCCAAGATCACATCTAACCCTTGCAGAGGGAAGCATATGAGATTGACTTTGTATACGCGTCCCTCTACCTCAACTGGAGATCTAGCACACACAGAAGAAGTCCTAACCAACCAAGATGTCGGAGTAGATACCACGAGGTCAAACAGTAGCTCACACACCGGCAGACCCAACTCTCGCACACAAGACTCTAACACAAAAGAGTGTGTCGCTCTAGAATCAAAAAGAACACAACAAGCTTTGCCAGAAATCACACAACAACCAACGAGGTAACCTGCACCAGCTGCCTTTGACCCGGTCATCGCAAAAATCCTGCCCGTAGCTTGAGGCTTGCTGTCTCACCTCCTCTGCTAAGTTTGACCAGAAGTTTGGCTAGGAGTCTGTGGTGAAGGTCGTGCCACTGCCCTCCTCAAAGTGGGACAATCTCTACCAAAGTGGCCCTCCCTGCCACAATGGTTGCATCTGCGGAACCCGGATAGCTGCAGGCAGAAACTCTTCACGTGCGGTCCTCCGCAGTGGTGGCACTGGATCCTGCTGGGCAGGGAAGAAAAGCCTCTAGACCCTTGTGGCTGTGGATGAGGCATAGCATAAGGCTTCTTCTTCTCTTTAACTCGTGGCCTGGACCCAGATGGTCCGCTAACTCTCTATTGTGGCTGTTGCTGGGCTTCCACCTCTACCTTCATACGCTCCATGACCCTGGCCTTTTCCACCAAGGCCGCAAAGTCCTTGATGGACAGCGGGGCCACCATCAAGCGAATGTCTCCTCTGAGACCATTCTCAAACTTTCTGCAACGCCACTCCTCATCTATTGGCATGGTGTAGAAACGCCCCAGATGCTTAAATCTCTCGGCGTACTCAACTACTGACTTGTTCCCCTATGTCAGCTGGAGGAACTCCACCTCCTTTGCGTATCTCACGCTGTCCGGGAAGTACTCTGAAAGAAACCTCCTCTTGAAGGTTTCCCATGTGACATCCTCATGCTTCTCTTCCATCACTAGCTTCATGCTGGCCCACCAATGCTCAGCCTCTCCTGTGAGCATGTAGACATGAAAGCAAGCCTGCTCTCATCGGGGCACCTCGTGGCATCAAAGATGCGCTCCATATCTTTCATCCATTGGTCCGCCTGGTCGGGACTCTTCTTGCCATCAAACCTGGTAGGTTGGTGCTTCAAGAAATCCTCTAAACTCCATTCAGGGGGTGGAGGTTGGGGATGAGGACCATACATCTGAGCACCAGTAGCTCCCCTAGCTGGCGGAGAGCATCCACGTGCTGCCTCTGAGCGTCCTCAGCAGCCTGCCTAGCAACCTCCATCCGTTGCATCATAAGGTTCTGTTACTTAAGAGAGGCTTCCTGGCGCTACATCGCCGCCTCGTGCTGCTGCAACATGGCATTGCTTTGCTGGGTCAAAGCAGCAGCTATTGCCTTGATCGCCCTAGCAAGGTCTTGCCCATCGCCCTGAGGGGGTGGAGGAGGAGCTACGCGAGGGGGTGCCATATCACTGAACACACAGAGAGAACCACTAGAAACTTGGTTTGACTGGAAACTCATCTAAACACAACAAGAAGGGCACAACGAAAGCTAAGCAAACACCTAGCCTACAGACACTTAGGAACGAACGCCACCATAAAGTCTCCCCATGAGACTCATGGAATTACGCCTATCTCACACCAATCTCATGTTTCGTATCTCATAACCACCACTTGTTATCTCAACATTAATTTCTCATGCACATTCTCAACCAACCAACCAAACAGAATCTCATATATTACTCATGCTAGCATACAAATTTCAGTGCATACAACTCATACCACTAATGCAATCACACCATAATCTTGCATGTTCGAGATAAATTGCCACACCCAAGGTAAACAAGTATCCAAAACATAAAACTGCACTATTCTCGCCTGGGCTAGAAGCCCTCGCCTAAGCTACAGCGACTGTCTCGCTTAAGCTAGGCCTTCTCGCCTAGGCGAGAC
>Ga0209589_1008965_pt1 | contig 15382 bp, 9 predicted proteins | sample CowpeawhiteBW_FD_187525 | JGI IMG/M metagenome (GOLD analysis project Ga0209589, IMG submission 187525) | Root nodule microbial communities of legume samples collected from California USA - Cow pea white BW (SPAdes) (version 2) | ecosystem: Host-associated > Plants > Roots > Nodule | place: USA... | reverse complement strand
ATATATATTTCGGTTTCTTAATATATATATTAATATACTTTATATTTATATTTATATTTATATATATATATAAATAAATAAATGTATATAAAGAATAAAAGTTACGCTCTGCACCAATTGTTTTTAACATATATTATATTTTAATATAGTTTTTGAATGAAAGTGGAGGTAAATAAAGATGTGAAGAGTAAAATTGGTTTATAACTTTTATAACAAAAGCACTTGATGCATGGCTGGAGAAAAGGAAAGAAAACAAGGTGCCCCATGTTTCATTAATACAAAGGTGCGTTAGAATTACCTAGCAACAAATTAATTGAGTGAATTGATGAAGCAAAAAGGCATTATACGGACCATAGGCAATGCGAGGCACATCTACAAACTGCGTGGTTGTCCAATCACACCTAAACATTGCTTTAATAACTTAATAAAATAAAAGCTAAGGCTTAGCTCTATCTCTACACCATGTGAAGCAAGGAGGAAATAAGTATGGTGTGGGTCCATGGCCTTTTAGCAAGTCGACTAATATGGTAAGGATTATTAAAAGGACAATCACGTGCTAACGTCAATCACCATCACGATTTTAAGTTGAAAGAAAGAAAGGTCTATGCCAATAAGGAGAACAAAACGTGACTACAGCATACCAGTATATACATGCATTCTATTATAAAAATACTACTAAACGATTAACGAAAGGCAAGAACCACGGGACACAACCCGTCCTTCCACAAGCATCGCAATTTGACAAAAACTAAACAAAACACCAAATAATCGAAAAGGAATTGTGCCCCTAAACTAGACATGTGTCTGCACCGTAAAAAGAGGGATCTCTTCTATGCCTGCTATTGGTTCCAAAGAACCCAACTAATCAAGGCTTGAGGAAATAGATTGAAAACAAAGGACCAACCCCTTACCTCAACAAAATAGGGATACAAACCCCAATCCAAAACAACACATGCAATGGTTTTCATATGAAGCATCAAATAGTGTAAGGTGATGAAAACAGAAACGGAACCAGTACACACATCGGAGTAGACAACAAGAACCACGCAACTGACCACAAAACAAGAAAAGAATACATCGGTTTAGCTCCCATAACCTGGAATTTGCTTTCCAATTGGTCCCTTAGAGTGCTTCCTTCCAAAAGCTTTATCAACCTCCTCTTTTCTTCCCCTTGGTACGTCTTCTTCTCCCTCACTCTCTCAAGTTTTTCAGAATCCTCTCCCCCTCTTGGTTCTGTAAATTTTGTTATATGGAATACACATTCCATGTTTCTTGTTATAACTCGCACGTTATTAAATCTAATTATATCCTACACATTCAATACACATGAAAGTAAATAATAATTAAATTTCACACAATTAGCATAAGCAGGACTTGAACCTACTAAGTCCTCTCACATAACCAAAGTACTCTCAACCACTTGAGCTAGTACTTTTCCACATCATAATCTTTTAAGTAATGTTATTAAATGCTCCTTCCAATTTCCCATATTAAAATTAAATATTTAATTATATTTAATTTTTACTAGGTCTTACAGTTCCACTACTCGAGCCCTCGTTGCTCGCTTGAGCGAGAGAATCTCTCTCCCTTGAGCGAGTACTTTCAGCCTGAGCAAGATCTGGTGTAGGGACGTGCTCTAGTACTGTTTTCTTCTCTAATTTAATTGTTTGCGTACATGGTAGAATGATTTACTGTAAAAGCTTGAAGTATGATGTTGTATATGTTTAATGGGATGAAATGAGACTATTAGATGTCATGTTTGGCATGAAATGAAATATGGATTGGTTGGTTTGTTGGGGCATCGACATGAAATTATGATGCTTGAAATGAAATGTGGACCTGGTGTGAGATAGACGTAATTCCATGAGTCTTACGGGAGATCTCATGGTGGTGTTGTAGTGTATATAATTAGATAAGGATTCAAGTAAGGATTGCATCCCAAAACTCTAAAGAATCAGTTAGTCTCACGTAGAGCGGACTCATTCAAGTGGTGAGAGTAACGAGAGGCCCTAGTCTTTGGCAGGATAATAGCCCTAGATGTTTGAAGGCTAACCTTATGCGTGGCAGGGTGAAACCCATTGGCAATGCTCTACTGAGTAGTAGAGGCCACCACAAGTGCAAGCATCCAGTGAATTCGATCTATTTATATGTATCCGGATAATTGAATCATAGAGTCTTATGTTTGCTATCACATGCTTTGAGTGCCTATTGTGTTGCTTGCTTACAAACATATTTGATAAATTGTGTGCTTATTTGTGTATCTAAAATTATTTTATACTAGCTTACCCTTTCTATTTGCTTGTGTTTGTGTGCTTATTGGGTTTTTCCTATTTGCAATGATCATTAATTAATTTTGGTGTGAGCAGATGTGGAAACCCCTAGTGGTCGTTCAGATGGTGGTGAAGTTGTTGTCTAGTATGGAACTGTTAGTTGTGGCTCTCTTGAGTAGCCTTAAGGCACTGATGCCTTTGTACTTTCAGTGCTCTAAAAGTAGTCTTTTTGCAAAACTGTTGCACTTAGTGTTTTTGTTCATGGCATTGTGTATTGCCTTTGCTTTTCTTTCGATATATTTGGATGACTATAAAATCCTTTTTAGTATATGCCTCGTACTCTACTTTTACTATAATTATGCGACTTTTATTTAGAATATTTATTCTATATTAAATGGGATGTCACAAAAGGTTAAAAAGCAATACAATTATTTATAGAATAAACAGTTAATTTAAAAAAAAGTTGATTAAATAAAGAATAATTAAGAGTAAAACAATAACATAAATATATACACCAATGATCGATTAATTTTTCTAAATTAGAATTAAGAAGAAAATGCTTAAAATGTCATATTTGATAGTAAAAACTCAACAAGCAAATGTTACAACGATAATTTAAAATTTTTAAAAATATTAAAAGAAGATGCAGACAAGTCTAAAAAAAAACCTTGTTTTATGGATCGGGCCTTTTTCCTCCTGCAGTCCCATAAGTATTTCATAATTTTCAAAAGGGTTAAATATGTTTTTAGTCTCTAGAGATGTCAAAATGGGTTTCAACCCGTGAGCCAACCTAGCTCAGCACGAGTTCGAGCCGGGTTGGGTTGAGAAAAATTTAACTTTTTTAAAAGTGGGTTGAACTCAACCTAACTCACTTAACCCATGGGTTAAACGGGTTCGAGCTGGGTTAAGGGTGGGTTGATCCACTTAACCCATCAACAATTTTTTACAATGTTTTTTTAATTTTTTTTTCATAATCATTTACTACTTCTAATTATATAGGTTTACAATTTCATATTTTTAAATGTTAGAATGTTGCTCAATAATATTTGAATAGTTTGAATTTCTAATTAATTTGATTGTCAAGTTATATACGTTGATACTTTCATCTTTAACTATCATCTTTATAGTAAATTACTCAAGCAGCCGTCTTATAAACATTTTTTTCTAAATTAGTATGACACAAATGTGTAGTTTTTTATTTATATTTTATTGAATAGCATGACAGAAAATGTGTAATATTAGCCATGTTTTCCTGGACTATATGGATACTTTCTTGGAAACAATTCATTATATAATGGTGGTGGGCATGATGAACACATTGGTTCTTGATTTTATTGTGATTGTCATCTCATGGATTGTTTAAAAAAATTATTTAAATATTTGAATACTTAAAAATAAATACATAAATATTTATTTTATGTGGGTTGGTGAGCCAACCCACTTAACCCACCAACCCGTGGTGGGTTGAGCCGGGTTACAAAATTTCTGGCTCACCATAAAGTGAGTCGGGTTGGGTTCACTCATTTTCAACCCCGCTCATGGTGAGCCAACCCATGTGAGCCGGGTTGACTCACTTTGACATGGTCTCTTAACTTTCAGTGAATTTTGAAATTAGTCCATTTCGAAACTTTGGAACAATTTAGTCCTTCATCTTTCGAAATACGTGTATTTAGTCCTTTTTATCAAATTTTGGTAGGTTTATTTGATGTTTTGTACGTATTTCAGGATTGTATTTGAGTTGTTTATATTGTTTGACACATTTTCGTTTTAATGTTAAGTCAAATACCATTACGAAACGCACTTGAAATGTCAAATAAACTAAACAAAATTTGATTAAAAGGACTAAATCCACGTGTTTTGAAAGATGAATGACTAAATTGGTCCAAAATTTTGAGATGGACTAATTCCAAATTTCACTTAAAGTTAAGGGATAAAAACATATTTAACTCATTTTCAAAATGATCATTTTACATTTTGTAAAAGTGGCTCCTAGGTTATTAATTCCGGTATAATTTTTCTGAAATTTTGGAACAAAATTTATTGAATGAGATTTCAAAGTTTGGATTTCCAGAACAGGATTTTCAAAGTGAGATTTTTAAAACGTATAAAATGTATTTTAGAATAAGTTTTTCAAAAACAAATTTCTGAAACAAACTTTCTGTAACACAAATATTACCTTTTGGATAGAATATTGTTCGGTTCCTGAATTGACAGGAAAATTAAAATTTGTTTCTCTTTCAAATTTATCAAAATTTTGATTTTAAAATTTTAAAAATAAATAAATATAATATTTTAATTTTAATTACATTAATTTTTTAAAATTAATTAAACGGTGTCTGAAAACTAAAAAATATTTAACGAATGAGCATTTCGGATTAAACGGTTCAGAATACATATGAAATGCACTTAGGAAAGATTTACACATTGCATTTATTCTCACATCTTTAGCAGCCTTTTTACCCTCTACTTCTAGGTAATTTAGTCATTTTCTATTAAAGTGGACTGCAGTTAGTAATGCTAAGGGCGCATGAAGCAAGAGCATTAGATCAGTTGAATTGGGCCATAAGGCAAAGGGCTAGCCCAACATAAATTCCTTCCGAGTCAGCAACAGTGAGAGAGGCTAACAACAAACATCCCCATTTCCTTCTTCTTCCATCCACGCTCCATTGTTCCATTCTTCGATCCAACAAACAACAATGGCAGTGGCGAATCTGCAGCGGCTATCCTCTCAAGTGCACCGCCTCCCCTCCATCTCCTTCTTCTCGAAATCGCTAATCTCGCGCACCACCGCCACCTCGTCCTCCACGAAGAAGGTCTCGGACCGCATCGTGCGGCTGTCGGCGATCGACTTCGAGGGAAAGAAGCACGAGGTGGTGGGCCTGGCGGGCCACACCCTCCTGAAGGCCCTAATCAACACGGGCCTGATCGACCCGGACTCCCACCGCCTGGAAGAGATCGACGCCTGCTCCGCCCACTGCGAGGTCAACATCGCCCAAGAGTGGCTCGACAAGCTCCCCCCTCGCTCCTACGACGAGGAATACGTCCTCGTTCGGAATTCCCGTGCCAGGGTCCTCAACAAGCACTCCAGGCTTGGATGCCAGGTCCTCCTCGACCACAACCTCCAAGGTATGGTCGTTGCCCTCCCCGAACCTAAGCCCTGGGACACTTCCTAAGCCTCCTCCTCCCAAACCTCGCCCTTTTTTTTTCTCTCCGTCCTTCTCAATAATGTAAGAACAGAGCCGACAAGAACTCGTTGAACCCATTCTTGTTGTTATATTTTGAGTGTTTTATAGTGCCAGTAATTGGCATGTTATTAATTACTGTTTGCGATCGTGTGTTTTGTTATCATCATGATCAGTAGCATTGTTATTACATTAAGGTATTTGTTTTGCTTTCCCTTGCGACGTTGATTTTTGGTTTTGCTTGATTCTCTTCCTCTCCTTAACTTTTCGATTCGGTAGAAAAATGAAAATGGGATTCTTAGGATTTTTCTTTCTTGAGAGAATTGTGGTTTCAGGGTTTTCTCAGTTTGCAAGGGATTGTGAGTTTGGTTGATCGATGTGTTGATGTTGAGGACCTATGAAATTGGAAGAGGGACAATAGTTAGCCTTAACAGAAAATCTTCATTTCAAATTAATTTTGGAAGATTACATTGCAAATAGTGGAGACAAACATGTGTTGGCCAATGTATATTTGGTTTAGCTTATTTTGAAGTAATTACTTCAGCAAATTTGTGTTGAAACAAACACACCATAAGTCTTGGCATAAACATATGATTATTACTCGAGAATACGAATGAAGTGGCATTGGGGTCAGATACAAAAGGCCCTTAATCACGGGGAGCATCCTTAAGGTAGCCGTTTTCGGTTAATTAGATAGATAGTTTGTTGTTTATAGTGCAATGGTTCATGAATGTGCTAGTCATAATCCTTTTAATGGAATATTGAAAGTAGTTTTGCTATTAAGGTTTGAATATTGAATGTTTAGTTGATTCGGGACAGTATAAAACTATGATACAGGAACCTAATGTTATTGCTGTGGAAATGCTTTTACAGTTAGTTAATGAACTTTTGTACCAGTAAGGGATTTTGCATGGAGTATCTCACCCAAATCTGGACTATTATAGTGTTTTTAAGCTACTTGAAAGAAGTAGTTGGATTCTTTATTTTAGTGCAGCAGTTGTTACTTTTGAAAATACATGTTCCCTCTCAGGTGTAGGAATCCTGCAATGGTATACTAGAACCTGAAGAATGTGTAAGATCAAAAACTACGTACATTACTGGAAGAACTATGCTATTTTTTATGGGTTATATTAAGGAAAAAACTTCAATGCAATTTCTTACGTGTTTATGGTACTGTTGTCCAATCAGAGTTGGAGTTTGACATTGCAATATCCATAATAGAGGTTTGTATTAAAGATCTGTAGAAGTTACTGAGGTGAAACTTTAATTTTAATTGGAGAAAAACAATAAGTGTACCTCAGGAAATTCATCTTAGTTTTGCCCTTTTCATAACTCCTCAATCCGACATGCATGATTTTTATCCTTTTGGTTATGATGAAAGTTTAGTAAGCTGCAATTGATGTTGCTGGCTAGCAGCATGGAAATTGACCTTGATTGTATATCCTATTTGTAGATTAATGCTCTGTGTGTTCTTCTTAAGTCTCATTTAATTAATGTAGTAATAAATAAATTCATAATTAGTAGAGTGACATTGTAGTTCATTCTACAAAGTTCTCAAAAGCTATTGCATTGAGGTTAAATAGAGAAAGACCCTGGTAATAAGTAATGTTGAGCTTGGACCAGAATTTTCTACGAACTCCCCAACCCATTCTTGATTTTATTCATCATTCTCTTCCTATATAAAGTCATGACTCGAAAATTTGTAAGGTTTTAAATATTAATGCTGTACCCATATTTTACACCTATGAGTACAATATGCCTAGATACGTATACATATACCCGAAATATCTTCCCTCTTATTTCTCGTGTAAAGAAATTGTGTCATCCGTTTAGGCTACGACTCGGATATTTTGGATAGGAATCAAACTCAGTACAGCTCTATCTTCCTAGTTATCTATGTGTAATGCTATAGTAAATATTAAGCAATTATATGGCCAAGTCATCTTTTGAGCCTAGTAGTCAATTGCACAAAATAGTGATTCTTTAGAAGGATAGTGATCTGGAGCAGCACTAGGGCTCTACGAACACTGAATTGCATTTTAATTTTAAATAGCCGTTGTTGTCATGATAGCACGTGTTAGAATTCATCATTGTTCTAAACTTAGGTATAATTTGGTTCTCAAACTTTAAAAGTGAATAGATATAATTCTTATAATCGAATTGTACGCATTAAAGTTTTTTACGTATCAAACGACATTTTAGAATAATAATTGAGTTGTTTATACCGTTTGGCATGTTTCAGAGCCAGCTTGGAACGTTGTTAACACGCAAAAGAAAAATTAACATCTTGAATTAGGTAGATTCTGTTTATTTAATTTTAAAGTTTAAAAATCAAAATGTATCAAAATTTGGAATAGAAACAAATTTCAATTTCGCAAAAGTTTAGAAACTACAAATATATTTAACCATATATATATATATATATATATATATATATATATATATATATATATATATATATATATATAAATATATATATATATATATATATATATATATATATATATATATATATATATATATATATATATTCATTTATTTATTTGTGTTATGATGTGCACTAACATTTGAATATTTGAATATGCTTGAATTTGTTGTTACATATTTAGGATGATTTGTTAAATGTCGATGGATTATGTGTATCAAGTAGGACTCCTATGTCTAGGGATGACAAATAAATTCGTTCTTGTGGGTAATGTTCGAACTTGTCTTAGTTTTGACGAGAAATCATCGCATTGACTGAGTACGGGTATGAGGAATACTCGATATTTTTAATTTGGTATGGGGATGAGAATGAGGATGCACATATTTGCCTTGTCTCCATCCTCATACACACCATAATATTCTTGTCCATTATATTCCGTACCCATTTAAATTATTAAAATACTCATAGTCTATTAAATAATCTTATGTATATACTAAACACTTTCTATTTTTTTTTTTTGATTGTTTGATTTGTTATGAAATTCATTCGTATCTTCAATATATTTTTTCTCTTATTACAACCTTTGTACAATTATGTTTAAATGATGTATGTTAATTAAATATATTTTATTTCTCACATTCAATATTTCTAATCCTTTTTAATATTTTTATTTGTTATATATTTTTTTGGAATATGGCAAACAGAGTGTTTTATGTCACTATTTCATTTTAATGACACATGGAAAATAAAATTTAAAATATGATTTTTTTTTTTATGTAGTCCTTTTATGCAGCATGTATGAAATTAGTTTCATCATTTCTTCACCATCATCTTCCTCACCTAAAAGCATTCATCCACCTCCGACAACATGCCCCTTTACCTTTAGCTATTGCCTTCACTTCTATCATCACCAACCTCCAACTCCACGCATCCTCCAACACAAACCTTCTTCCCCATTAACCATTAACAAACACGTTGCCTCCTTCCATCATATTAGCACCATCCATTAACATTCATAATTTTCTTTCTTCTTAACCAATAAGCACATCACAAAACCAAACCCATCAACCCCTTTCCATTACCTTTGTTATTTTCATCACCATCCATTATCACCCACATTTTCCACTTGTATAAAAAAAAATAGAGCACCAAGTCATCATTTCCATCTTAGTTCCATCATTCGCTCCAACCCCACCATGAACGACCTTCATTTTTTCTTCCCTTGTATATACATAAACTCACCCAACAACCAACACAGACAATCCTCCCATTATAATCATCATCTCCACCTCACAACCTAGAGTAATTTTTTCTTTCTTCTCAACGTGTGCACACACAGAAACACATACATTCCTCATTCTCATCCACACTAATCTGCATAGTTCATAGTCTATTAATGTTTGTAAATTTAATAAATGTTTTAGCTCTCGTGAAATTTTATTTGGTATTTTAATTTGACATGTATACAATTATAATTCATTTCTAAATATTTGATATTGAAGAAACAAGAATACCTTCCTTTTAATATTGAATATTTGATAATATTTGATATATAGCGTGTATGGATACGAGTATAAGTATGTACTTGATATTTGGCGGGGATGGGAATGAGACAATAATTTGATACTCGTTGTGTTTGGGTATGGTGATGTATATGAACTTTGTTTATTTGATGATGGATACGGAATAACGAAACCCGTTCCTATCCCGCCTCGTTGCCATTGTAAAAAAGATTCTCTAACTTCAATGATGATATAAGTCATACAAAATAAGATATCAACTCGTGAGAAGACGAGGGAAAGTCTTTGCACATTGTGACATGTGTATATTTGTGATTTGAGTTGTAATAAACTGACTCTTATTTATTTCCTTAGGCTTGTTTGTAAATATAAATTTTGAACGTTAGATCATATCATGGTTTATTATTTATTTCCTTAGGCTTGTTTGTAAATATAAATTTTGAATGTTAGATCATATCATGGTTTATGGTAGGACATACTTAATATGAGTTTTCTAAAAGGTTATTATAATTTATTAATTAAAATATGTAATTTTATAATGCTAATAAACTTGTTTTCATTTATCCTTACATGTGTTGTTGTTGGTGGTGATATGTTATGACCCTATTATGTAAACAAGTTAATATAGGTACATAAGCAATATATAGACAAAAATAGAGATTTGAATTTAACTTATCTTTTATAAATAATTTTATTATATATTTTAGTATATTCAAGTTGTATATTGAAATACTCTCTATATATATATTTTATATAAGTCTTCTATTCGAATCATGTTCCATGTTTCAATGTGTTTTCTACGGTATTAAAAACTATATTTAACTTAAAACACTATAAGAAATTACCTATTAGAATCCCAATAAAACCCATCCAAAACGAAAAAAATAGAAGTTAATGTGTTTGTTGTGCATATGCTTCCAACCCATCCAATACACCACAAAGTTATTCAATTTTTTAGTGGGCTGTCAGAGGGGAAACTAAAAAAAGATGGCTTAACCCACTCAAGAAGTGACTTTTTTATTTTTTTAAAAAATCATTTCCAGTAGTATGGGCTTGACCCTCGCTTTTAATTAACTATTTAAATGTAAAAGCAGTGATGTGGATGAACCATCTCTACATGATCATAATGTTATTTTTTTAAAATATAGTTTATTATGTTGTTTTTTAAAATAATTTATTATTATTTTTTAAAATAATTTATTATGTTATTTTTTTAAATAAGTTATTTGGGGAGCATGCTAGATCTCTCATGTCTTTAAATTAATAAATTAATATGACTAACATTTATGTTATTTATTTTAAGTTAATAAGAATAAAAGTTAATTATGCTTTATTCCTTTTGTTCTTATAATGACTTGTAATCTTTATGGCATTCATAACAAGAACAATGACTACACCAAAATACAAACTTTTTTAGCCTTTTGATGTTTTCTTCTAGAGAGGCATGTCCCATGCATACCAAGTTCTTTCAATTGAGTTTGTCAATGACTAATATCATGTTTTTGTGTCAACTTGTTTCATCATTATTTTTCAAACTTAAACCACTTCCAGTTTCCATAAAGTCCTTCATTTTCAAACTTAAACCACTTCTGGTTTGCATAAATTGCATAAACCACTTCCATTTATTTTCAATTGCTGAACCAATTTTCTCTTCAAAAGAATCAACTACCCTATTAGATATGGAGCAAAATTAAAAGTCAGAAAACTATAAAATAATTTTATGCAAGATAAAGTTAACAATGGAATGTATGAACAGAGAAATGAAGTAAAAATCTTTGGGTAGAATTATAAAATAAAGCCAAAACAGGTGTTCTTAGTTGTGAAGGCCTTAAAGGTGCTTTAATCATAGCAATAAACTTGACAAAAACATAACACACATAACACAAATATCAAAGAACACTACTTTCATCACTTCCACTCACATTGGTCAATAACCATAACAAAAACCTCTTTTATCCACAATAACCAAAACACCAAGCACTAAAAATTAATACTTTACAATCAGTTGGTTTAACACATGAAACCTTACCATACGCTTTCAAGACTGCCAAGTAGTCTTTACCATCAATGCTAAATCACTCCTTCTCCACATCCACAAAATGACAAAGTCCGGCCCAAATGCATAACCCTTCAAATGCAATCACTGCAAATTAGAGTAGTAACAAGCACGAAGGATAGACGCATGACTTCAGAAAGTGAAAGTGAAACGGAGGATAAAAGCACGATTGAGAAAATGGAGGATGGAAGAAAAAAAAATGGAGGATGGAGGATGGAAGCGTGAATCCAAATCAAAGATGAATAAGCATAGAGGGAGATGAAAGAGCAATTTTTTTTGCCAATGAAGTTGGAAGGGCGAGTTTTGTGCTTCAAATAAAGGAAGGTGAAAAGTGAAAATAAAAGATAGAACTTTACACTTTTACTCTTTTATTCTGAAATATTTTTATAAAATGGAACGTTAGTTTTGTGTAACACCCCATTTAATTAATAACACTAATTAAAGGAATGTCACGCGGAATAGTATTAGAAACAAAGTCCTGGAGTGTAGACACTACTCCTCACGATTATCCAAGAGAAAACCCGAATAAGAAAAGGGCACACTACGATGTCATAACAAAGTATAAAATATAAATCAACAACATTTAGAATTTTAAGCCTAAAGACCAGCGGTACACAGGCCATAGCCCTAAAGGAAAGTCCAAGTAAACTTAGATCCAGTCCAAGCAGACTATGCAGCGGAACCTCCATCACCCTAATGATTACGGGGAGTTCTCACCTCTGCTCACATCAACAAGTTGATGATCATTGCAAAAGAAAAGACCACAACACAGAACATACAACAAACAACTTAAGGGTAAGCTAGAGCCAAAATTAGTTTTATCATGCAACCAAATATACTTTCACAGTCCAATATACATACATCATCCAAGCATGTTATGACCTTCCAATCAATACACTAAGACTCGACTCAACTCATCCGGATACATATAATCTGGTCGGATTTAGCGGATGCTTGCACTTGTGGTGGATACCTCTGCTCACCCCCGAGCTATGTGTTACAAGTGTTACAATGAATCAATACCTAACACACAAGGTTAGCCCTTAGTGAATTTCAGGCCTCCTGCTACTCTCACCACAAGAGTCAGTCCGCTCTAAGTGAGACTAACTGACTCCTTAGAGTGTTAGGATGCAATCTTACCTTGAATCATTACCAAATTATATAGATGGGGCACCACCATGGACACCCACTAACAGGGGCCATGGAATTACGTATCGACCACTAAAGCACGACCCTAAAACTCCACCTAGGAATATTCAAGGAATTACGTACTGACCTCATACCAAACATATTCAAGCAATCAAACAATATTATTCATGCATTTAAAATCCCATACCAACCTCTGTGGTCCATCCTCATTCACATTCCATGTTGAGTCCATACTATCTCATTCTTCCCAACTCATGAATACATAATTTTATCTCATGCCAATACCATGCCACTTTGATTACCAACCATCACTTTCATTTCCCATGCCAAGATTACACAATCACATCAATCCAGTTCATAGTCACTGATTTTGTCATACATTTCACATGCCTCATGCAATAAATGGAATATATCATAAATTGAGCAACGCACAACAACTAGGCGAAGAAAATAGCATGGCCTGCAGCGAACCTCGCTTAAGCCAGAAGCTCTCGCTCAGGCGAGAGGGGTTCCCTCGCTCAAGCTACAGGCTCTCGCTTAGGCGAGACCGCGACAACGACCCCTGGAAGATTCTCGCACACTCGCTTAGGCGAGAACAACAGATCTCGCCATTATTTCCCTTTAACAGTCGCATTTTCACAACCAATACAACCACACATGGTAATCCAAACACTCATAGCAACGTGCAGACTATACAAACATCAAGTAACTTCCAAACAGACTAAAAATAGACTAAAACTCATAACTCTAGCTTCCCTTACCTGGAAAGGAGCTAATATCGGGCTTCGACTCTTAAACCAACGGGACTGGCAGCTCCAAGAGCAGATCTAAGAACTGGAACCAGTAGCACAGAACAGGAACGAGGTTACTAAAGTGGACCTCTAGTGAAAAAATACCAAAAAGAACTTTGAAAGGAACCAGTAAGGGTTGGGGTTTATCTTACGTGAAGACGAGTTGAGCTTAGAGCTAGCTTGACCAAGATTGCGGTTAAACCCTAGCAAAGCCTCTGTGGGGAAAAGGAGAGTGTGAGAGTAGTATTTCTGCAAGAATGACAGAAGTGAGAGGGGTTTGGCTGCCTTAGGGGCCTTGGACACCTTATGGGCCAGCCCTTAGGCCCATTAGATTAGGGGCATCCCTTTAGAATTAGGACAGAATAAAAAGAGGGTTTTACATTTTGCATCAAATATCACTTATTGTTTTAAAATTTAAAATCTTTTAATTGATTATCAACTCTATGTAGCATCAATTTAACTTGAAATTATTTAATCTCCACCTAATATTTATATTTTTGTAATCGTTGACGTACACTAGAATGGGTTTAGAGTGGGCTTGACCCAGTCTAAAGTATGTAAATATTTTGACGAGTTAGAGTCGTGGGACTGACTTTTAAAAGTGTCCCAACACTAATCGACGCTTTACTACGGTAGCTAATATAACATCCCGATTGAATATTACAAGTTTAAATAAAATAAAATAGAAATAATATTAATACCTCATTTAATATAACTGAAAATCCCAAAAACGCGAGAAATTAAAACCTTATTTCATCGGGAAATGTCTCAAATTTATAATTTATAAAATTCAACTATAAAAACCATTTTCAATAATCCAAATGTTTACATAATCCTTAAAATACATAAAATAGTAAAACTCTGATAAAAATCTTCTCCCAAGACTAGCCCCGCTTCGGCTCTATGCCTAACCAGATCCACCTGCAACGTCATCTGCTCCCGTGTACCGCGTACACGATCATCGCCAAACATAAGTAGATAGGGTGAGCTAACATTTAAAACAATCATATATACAAACATATATGTATATCACAATCACACCAAAGGAACTCATATCCTTTGTTCCACACAACATGGCCACCGCCATGTCACCCGTGTTCTACGTCTTCTGATGAATACCTCAAGATGTCTTGCTGCCTCACTTACCAGCCACAACTGGTTGAGCACGTGCGGGAAACCATGCTACGAACCACACTCCGTAACGTCAGGTGGAGTTCCCAATACGAATACCATTCGTAACGTCCCAAGACTACCAAACTCGTAAGCTTAATAATGAGGAGGACAATCTAACTGGACCCATCCGTACACACCACAACATGCACACACACACACCGACAACACTCGCCAACCTGAGTCACAACTCAAGAATTCCTCGTGTTCATCCGCCATCCCGAGCCACAACTCAAGAGATGTCATTCCGAGCCACAACTCAAGGAATGCCATGTGCTTAACCCCTATCCCAAGCCACAACTTAAGGGATATGTTATGAGGCACAACTCAAGGAACACCCGCAAGCTGACCTTCAAGATATCATCAAAGCCTCGTAGGCCACGCACATCCAAAACATGCAAAAACACAAGTTTGTCCTCTATATTATCGCTTGGCGCTACTCCTAAGCCACTGACGAGTGCGTATTTTTGCCCTCATTTAATGTTTAATTATGAGTATTTAATTGAATTTGTGTGCTTAAAGATTGATTTAATTGTGATTTCCTATAATTGGGTTTATTGAGCATGAGATACAAAAATATGTTAAAAATAACTTTTTAGTTGCATAAATGTTCTTTAGATATTGATATTATCAACCAACTATATTTGTCAAATAGTCTATATCTCTCCAAATATTTTTAAAATAACTATAAAGATAAATAATATTTATCTTTATTTTAAAATATATTTTAGAGGTTTTAGCAACCGAAAAGCCCAGTCCAAGTCCTATATAAAGAGACCAAGGGAGAAGCAAAAAAAAAAAACAAGCTCGGGACTTCGG
>Ga0209589_1008964_pt1 | contig 15383 bp, 15 predicted proteins | sample CowpeawhiteBW_FD_187525 | JGI IMG/M metagenome (GOLD analysis project Ga0209589, IMG submission 187525) | Root nodule microbial communities of legume samples collected from California USA - Cow pea white BW (SPAdes) (version 2) | ecosystem: Host-associated > Plants > Roots > Nodule | place: USA... | reverse complement strand
CAAGGTTGGAGGCTATTTTGTTCTGAAAATGAATTAAAAGAAGGAGATATTGTTGTCTTTCAAGTAGACAATGATTTCATCGAATCAAATGTTGAAGTATTCGTGAATGGTTGTTGTTGTGATTAGATTAACGATAATTTTTTAATGTTGATGAATTATGGTCATTGAACTTTGTTATATGACAATATAGTTGTGTACTTCATCAATTATGGATATTGAACTTTGTTATATTACAATATAATTGTTTATAATAAATGGATATTGAAACTTTGTTTACAATATATAATTGATGATAATTATTATAAATAATCCCGTGCATTGCACGGATCAAAAAACTAGTATGTGACAAACTAAGACCTTAACAACGAGAAAAGCACTTTAAAAGACAAGAGTAATCTAAACAAAGTATTTAGAATTACTACTGGAAGTGTGAAACAAAATACTCAAGCTAAATTGTGATGATTAATACAAACTTTCACAAGCAATACTTCCAACAATTTAGCTCATGGTACATTGTCCCACAACACAAGAATCCAAGGGAAAAATCAAACTCAAAGAGAATTGATGGACAAAAGACTCAAACAAAGTTAGAAATTCAAGAAAAGGACTTATATTGACAAGAATAAGTACCATATGCACAATGGAGAGTAATCATAACAACATCCAAAATAGCCCAAAACTAGCTCAATTCATGCCCAAAACAGAGGGAGGCAGCAACAAAACACACTCAAGACTATTGTCCAGATCAGTAGAATTCACTCCCAAACAGCCCTCAAGAATTATGTTGTCTAGTCCTCCAACTATGCACCTTTTAGTCAACAAGATCTCCCCAAAGTAATTAGGACAACCACTCAAAACCATCAACATTAACAACACCTCAAGCTCCTATTTGGTTCACGTGAATAAAGAAAACAACGCTAAACCAGAAGGGAAAGAGAGGTTGAGTGCACCGCGAAAACAATAACCTTTCAAGTTGCCCCGTTCTCACGTTCTACACGTTGCACAAGCTTTTCTTTCGAATTAGCAAGAACAGGTTGCGAAAATCATTCCAGACTCAGTGTTCTGCACCCTGCACCAATAAGTGCACAAAAGAAAGTTGCAGCACGTAATTTCCTAACTCCACCTGTTCCACAACTAATTAATGTACCGCTTGGAATAAATAGGTGTTGCTGCCAAAAAGTCCTGCAGCAAAATTTTAACTGCACCAAATGGACTAAGCAAGCTATTGTCTAGCATAAATCACAGGACGTTGTTGCACACTCACGACTGGACTTGTTGTTTCACCAATTACATAAAAAATAGCCGCTGGAAAGATGGTTGTAGTAAGTTCCACTCAATACGCACTCCATCGGGTTCTATATAGGGGGCCTCTGCTAGAGATAGTTAATGGACTGCAAGGTTCACAATTGATTAGCTGCCTTTTGCTTAAAACACATTCAATTGTTCCAAAACGGGTCAATCTTCCCACACCACAAAGACTAAGGCACACTGCTATAATGCATGAGGCATCAATTTTGCAGCCTTTTGATTAATTCAAACTAAACACATTCTCGTTCAGCTGTTGCCTAACATATTTCCACTGCACAAATTAGTTTGCATAATTCACTAGGTGCTACTGATTGCATCATATGCAAGTCTCCACATGTCCACTGCTTCAACCTTCAACCTTCAAAACACTCTTGGATTCCTTAATTCAAGGCCAAATCTCACCACATGAAAATGTTATGTCGCTTAAGCGAGGGATGGAGGCTGTTGGATTGTCCCTGCTTGCATCGCTTGGCAATTCTTCAAACAACCTTGCTTCATAAATTCACTACACCAACCATTATGTGAAGAATCGTGCTGCACCCATTTGCCAATATTTCCACCGTTTCAACGAACTTATCGCGCACACCGCTACTTCCCATTTTCTTTGTACCAGCCTGCTTCACCAAGCTGCTTGCTACACTACCACCAAGTCAAAAACGGTGTTGCACCACACAGCCTAAAAAAAGGCAAAGGCTGTAACACCTCGGTAGGATATTACTTAAATTAATTAATTTAAACCAGGCAGAAAATAATTACATCATTTATTAAATAAACCATTTTCCAAAAACACGGGAAAATTCAACACCCTAATAATAATAATAAACCGTTAAAAGTCAAAACATTCTAAATTTCATCTTTACATTTTAAAATTAATATCCAAAGCCATAAAAACTATAATCAAAATTACATGGAATTTAAACAAAAACAGTTATAAAATCCCCTCGTACTCTGAGCCCCCTCTCCACCACTAAGCGTCTCCTAGCTCATCTGAAACATCATCTGCTCCCGGATAATAAATTACCCGATCATCGTCGCACACACACAGATAGATTGAGTGCTATGCACATAAACATAAATAAATATGGAAAAATCCCCCAACCTATTCATAAATATTTATTTATTTACAAAATACCCACTTTCCCACACTCATAACCAATATGAGTTCATGTATGTACTCCAAATCTGGGATTTCATGTGCTTCCACAACCATCCTCGCTCGTGGTCCAACCTACAAGCCTATCCCGCTTGTAGTCCTACTTCACGGACTTCCTCGCCCGTCATCCGAACTCCTCGCTCGAACCCGGACCGCATACCCGCCTTTCCTACTATGAACTCCCTCGCTCATAGCATTCTCAAGTCGAGCATGAGATGAACTCCCTCGCTCACTCATCCCAACAAGAGTACCTTCGGTGAACTAAACAGTTCACATTCCGCATGCGGTACACCCATCACGAACTCCTCACTCCTGACAAAAACCAAGCATATCCCAAATCCTATGGACTTAGTCCTTCAAGCCCAAAGACCACAAACATGTGTATAATTCCCATAATTTAGGAAACACCAAGCAAAACAGCTCAAATAGTGCACACACAAGCATGGATTCACAACATTCTCACATAAGCCAAGTGTCTATGCCTAGGCTAGTCCATTAGCCTCGCTTAAGCTAGCCCACCTCGCCTGAGCGAGCGTGCAATAGTGTTTGTACCACTTCATCTCGCTTAGACGAGCTCTTATCGCCTGAGCGAGACCTTAATTCGCTTAACACACATAGCTCCTCGCCTGGACGAGGATTCAAAGCAAATAACACCAAGTCTCATTGCGACCTCGTTTAGGCGAGCCATTCTCGCCTAAGTGAGAATATCTATCGCTCAACACCCTAAGACTCCTCGCCTGGATAAGAAGTCGCGCCCAACTCATACATGTTTCATCGCGATCTCGCTTCGGCGAGCCATTCTCGCCAAAGCGAGAGTATATGTCGCTCAACCCTGACATAGGTCGCCTGAGTGAGCAGCGCGAACCAAAAACCAGAAACGAGAATCTGCAACTCTCGCTTAGGCGAGATGGACTCGCTTAGGCGAAACTTGCAGCGTTTCGTCTCTGTTCATGCACACAATTCACCAAAACCAATACCAAACCATCACTCAATCATTATCAACACAATGTAATGGCAAGTAAACTTCAGAATCATGCTTTCTAATCATATGGACTACCAAAATTTGAGTATACATTCATCAATAAACCTCCAATATCAAAACCCTCATTCCCCCATCATACAAATCACAAAAGGGTTTTGCAACCAATAGCAACCAACCTAATTCTCACTCTCATCACACATATACGAATTCAATTAAGAATAACAATGCTCCAAAATCATAGCACACATCAGCAAATTCGCATGCACAAGGACAACTCCCCTAACCTGAAATTCTTGATTAAAAATTGGGAAGGATGAAGGTTCCTTGGTTCCCCAATGTTTCTGCTTCAGCCCCTTGTACACCCAACACTCCCTTCTCACTCCTTAATTTCATTCTCCTCTCAAAACCAGTTCACAACACTGCCAAAACGCTTTCTTTTCCCCTAAAATAGCCTTTTATAGGTGTCTTAATTTTGGGCTTGAGTAACAAAACGAAAAATGAGACTAATATTGTTTTTAATTTCTAATTAAGGGTAATTACTTATTCTAGTTTTACCTTTGCACTTTCACCTCCATTCCAAGCTAGAATTTGAAAAAATAAAGCCTACTTTATGTCCCTCATGGTTTGAACCTGTGACCCTCCACTCATAAGGCCAAGCACAACCATTATGCCAATTCAGATTTAGTGATAACTATTATAATCCTATGATTATAATATCACTCACCAGTCACAAATATATTATCAAAATAATAATAAATCAAATAACACGCAAAAGGCACCATTATGCCAATTCAGATTTAGTGATAACTATTATAATCCTATGATTATAATATCACTCACCAGTCATAAATATATTATCAAAATAATAATAAATCAAATAACACGCAAAAGGCATACATAGGACTTGAACCCAAGTCCTTTCACACAATCAAAGTACTCTCAACCATTTGAGCTAGTACTCTTCCACGGTATACCAATTAACATTTAATGTCATAAAAGCCCCCTTCTCCCGCATTTATTAATTAATTAATTATTTAATTAATTAATTTCCACTGGTCTAACAAAGGCCAATTGCAAAAAAGTTCTCACTACACCAACTCAAATTGCCATAAAGTTAAAGATTTTGTCTGTGCATCGCTTGCTTCTTTTGATTGGTCTACCTTTAAATAATTCCAAACATTGACATAGCTAAATAGATGGGCCAAACTGCAAAAATTTCGGATTGACATTTGATGCACCAAAAAGAAATTCCACACCACATGTTATTCCAGATTTTATGTGATAGTTAGCACCGCTTGAGAAAAAAAAATCCTGTTGTTCCAGCTGCACTATTTAGCTATCTTAAGTGGTCCCTCCTTTAACATTACTCACCAATCTGGTATGAAGTGTAGCTGTAAGAATCCAAACTACTCCAAGAATCAAGAAATAAAAGGTTGCAACCAATGAAGCCTTGCTCACTTTGCTGCCACAAGGTGGTTCTCGTTGCTGCTACTTGGATTACAAGGCCAATCACGAGACAACAAAACCACTGCACCGCTTAGATGAACCAGTTCTAGCCGCAACACATGCTTGCAACATGTTCTCAATTGCCACCTCCACCTTGAATATGCACCACTTTGTATTGAGTGAACCAACATCTTAATTCCACGTTTTGTAACCTTCCACAAAGTGGCATAACCACCTGGCTGCAATGCTAAAAATTGGTTTCAATTCCGCTTCACACAACACTTCTAATCTTGAAGTTTTTTTACTTGTTTGGCCAACGATTAAGGCATGTGCAAGAGAATTGTGAACTAGATAAGGATGCCAACTCTACACCGCTTAGTCTAGGAGAGTTGTTGATCTCACTTCAAAGAGGTTGTTAATACTGCATCAATAGTGTACTGCTTGAATTTTATAGTTTTAAGTGCACAAAAATTTCCTGATCACGTTTTTCCTGCACATCATTAGGAACCTCTTCAAACAAAAATTGTAGGAATGGGACAACGTTGGAAGGGACAACTGCTAGTTGAAATAAAGTTTGTCACAATGCTAATTGCAGCACCACGCTGCTGCCACGCAAAGCATTAGGTATATGCTGTTGGAATGTCGATGCCATACTGCCACAACAAGACTCTTTTTTCTCTTAAACAAACTTCAGTCGAAGAATATCACAAACACCTGGTATGCATTAGTTCAAACACGAACTAACCAGACCAAATTGATCACAAACCAACTTCGGACGAACTACTAACATTGAAAAAGAATCCAGCCAGCAAACCACAAGTAAAACATAAACAAAATACATACCACACTCACTCCATCTTAACGAGCCAACCAAAGGAGAAATATGGAACCTACTTCCTGCATACGGAGAGACCGAACCACTTGAATCAACCTATTGTAGTGGTTTGCATTTGCAATCAAAAAATTCATCGATGAATTAACACACTGACAAGTCACGGATTAGATTCCATTAAGTTCACTTTGAAGAGCACCGATTATAATAAAGAGAACAATACATCACACCCCAAAACGCGCAACAAATCGAAGAGCAACAAATGGAATAACGAAAATTTGAAACGACGCAAATCAACCGAGCTCTGATTACCATAAGATGAAGGATCGTCTCGGATTTGGGATGTAATTTGTCTATAACGAAAATGGGTATGAATCCTAAAATGAAAAGGAGGAAAATGGAGGACGTCGATTGGAAATTTTTGCAGAATGGGACGAAATCACGCCACTTGGAGGAGGTTCCAAGATAAGTGAGGAAGATCCGCCACTTTGAATCGGAGATTCAAAGATAAGGATCGGTGGTTTTGAGGAGAACCTCGAGACTGGAGAGAAAACTCAAATTTTCATATAACTCAAATCTGAATACAAAAGTGTGTCACAAGGGCTTATATACTATGGTCTGAAACACCAAAAGGCCCAACATAACTAAAGGCCTGATAAAGCCCAAGAAAAAACATTACAAAAATTATAAAAGAGTTCCCGTTCTACAATCTAGAGCTAATCCGAGATCTCTTTTAAGGTCTTGGACATGATTCCATCAATTGCTCTGAAATCCTTGTGACAATCCTGAACCACATGATGAAGGATTATCTTGTTCCTTTTTAAGATTATTGAATATGGTGTGAGTTGATTAAGAAAGCTAAGTGAAATCCTCACTGGACATTAAGATAGCAAGCTATTTGGATGTGAACCTACTAACATACCCTTACCTTCACTTGTTCTCCAGAAAAACCTACTAACATACCATCAAAAGGCTGTAATCGATCCAAAGGAATTTGTAAACCTATATATTTTCCCAAAACATAACGTCATTTAAATTGCCTTGATCTATCAATACTCGATGCACATTTCTTCTCATCATAATAACTAACAACACTATTGGATCATCCTTATGTGGGATGAGTCCCTTCAAATCTTCATTAGAAAAAACAATGTCTGAAGTCTTCATGGATCGCTTTATTTTCACCGCGGGCATTACGCTTCTCACATACCTCTTCTTGGAAGCATGTGTAAATCCTCCTCTTGAAAAACCTCCAGCTATTATGTTAAAATCCCCTAAGATAGGAATTTCATGTGCCTTGGTTGCCAAGTTCTGCTTCATTTGCTCATAATTTTTCTCCACTTCGACATATTTGTTCAATATCCACCTAGCCAAGAGTGCCGCCAGCTGATTAGCCAATGTATGGCAATCATCCGTATCATGTCTGTTGTTCGATGAAATTTACACCATGCCTTCATCCTTAACCCGAGAACCCTACTAATAACATTAGGAAGATGTAACTGCATGTAAACTTCCTCATCTTTCAATATTTCAGATAAAGTAGTATTAAAGCTCGACATTCTACGTATTCCTTCTCTCCTGTAATCCTCTCCTTTCCTTTGTGCCACATATGGATTGAACCTCCTATCGGATCTTCCCCTAGGAGGTGTTCTTTCCCGTCAGAATGGCTTGGGCTCCCTATCAATTTTCGATTTGGTCGCCAATCTCTTATCTCCTGATCTCTTCTACTTCATAGCATCCTTTGTTTCTATTTTGACTGTTGCTTTTGGTCTTTTCTCGATCAATGTCTTAGGAGGGAACCAATATAATGACTCCCTAAAAGAACTAGCCCAAAGTCCCTTTACGAAAGCTTTGACCAACAAACTTTTATTGGGATCCACTATCTTCATGCTTATATTGCTAAAGCGATTAAGAAATTGCTTCAGAGATTCATCTGTATTCTGCCTCACGTCGAACATGTTGGCCATCTCCATTGGTTTTGCCCTATTAGCCGAGAACCTCTCCAAAAAGGCTCGTGAAAAATCTAAGAATGAATTAATCAAGGCGTTAGGCAAGGTGTTGAACCACTCTAACGCTATGTGCGTTAAAGTGCCAACAAACATTTTACAGCGTATAGCGTCAGTCCCTCTTGATATCAACATTCGTGCTTGGAAAGATTTCAAATGGGATTCAGGATCCGAGGCTCTCGTAAAGGGTGTAATCTTCGGTACCATGAAATTCTGGGGAATAGGCTCACCAATGATTTCCTTGGAGAGTGGTTGTGTTTTTGTGACCTTGACATTATTTTGCTTAGATCGACGATATCCTTCTTGAGCAATATGATGTTGCATGTCTTCATTGAGTTTTCTCAGTTGTTCTTCTTGACGAAGGGCTACTTCCAGTTGATGATGAGTATCCTCGACCTCCTTTCGAAGTATCTACCTTTCTTTGAGTGTTTCTTCCTTTAAGAGTCATAGATCTTCTTCTACTTTCTTGCAAGGCTCCTCACGCTCTGCTTCAAGACGTGCTTAATCAACTTCTGACTTCAGTTTTATTTCCTCATCCTATCGTTGTAACTCCAATATGCTCTGCATAATCGGCTGACGGGTAGGTCCCTCCTAAGTTGCATTTTGATTCTGATTCATCTCTACTTTTTCCTGTAGCGTTTCTTGGTGAAATTTGGTGGACTTTGGATCGAGTTTTACCGGACCCCACGGTGGGCACCAATGTTTTGGTTGCGAAAGGTGTAAAATAATCTTCTTCCAGAAACAATATGAAAAACAACTTTTAACCCTTAGCTTTAGCTTCACTTAGGTCAAAAATTGATGTGTCCCTTGACCATGGGAGTAACTTCCTTATTTATAGTAGGTAAATCGGTTACAAATATTGTAGATATACATAATTAATTCATACATAATAATACTAAAGATAATCAACAATATCTTCCTAAATCTCAACCAAAATATCTCATCAACCAGCCTAAATAATAACTGAGGTATCTATAACAATCACGTGCCTTATCTTTGCAATCTTATTTTAACAAATCGACCCGGCCTAAAGACGACATAATATCAATTCTCCTTTGGTCGGCTTTATGACGACATTAATCTTTTTCTACACTTCTTCACCACCATGTCGGCTTTATGACGATGCTATTCTTCTACACTTCTCTACCACCATGTCAGCTTTACGACGATGCTATTCTTCTACACTTTTTCACCACCATGTCGGCTTTATGACGATGTTATTCTTTTACACTTCTTCACCATCATGTCAGCTTTATGACGATGCTATCCTTCTACACTTCTTCAACATCATGTCGACTTTATGACGATGCTATACTTCTACACTTCATCACCACCATGTCGACTTTATGATGATGCTATTCTTCTACATCAACTCCCCTCGCCTTATTATCGTTGCATTCTTGGCGAGTATAATATTTATCTTTTTAATCATTGACATTGATTTGGTATGTACCTATCAAGAAACCGACACTAGAATGACGAGGAGCATATATGTGAAGTGGCATCATCATAAAGTCGATCCAGTGTTTGAGATATATAAAGAAGAAGAGGGGTATGGTCATAAAGTCGACCCAATGTTGGAGATATGTAAAGAAGAAGAGAGGCATCATTATAAAGTCGAGCCTAGGGTAATTCCAAGCTCGATGCTGGAAGAATCTTAATTTATGTAAAGGGGATATCTTAGATTATGTAAAGGGGATATCTTAGATTATATAAAGGAGATATTTTAGGTTGGTATCGCGCAACAAAATGTTTAGCGTTTGGACAAAAACCAAGAGGGGGTAAATTGGTTTTAAGTAATAAAATTAATACTTTAAAATTTTTTCAAAATTTTACCGATTAATTTAAATATCAATTCCTTTAAAAATAATAATAGATAAAATAAAGAGAGAGAAAAGAGGAAATGACACAGATATTTATACTGGTTCAGATCAAAAAATCTTACATCTAGTTGTTAATCTCTTCAAATAAAGTGATTAACTCAATCACTAACAAATATTAGTTTACAATTAGACAACAAAAGAATAAGGAAAGAAAACACCTCTCTTGAAGACACAAGAGATGAACACCTTTCTCTGAATCACACAAAGAACCTTTACCTTAGCTTTCCTACCAACAATAGCAACACTCAATCTCCTAGAAAACCTCTCAGGAAAAGTTATCGTTCTACCCACACTAGATTTTTCAAAGCTTCTTTTGAGAACACTCAGAGAACTCTTTTTGCAGTCACAACACTTAGCACTCTAGCTTCTCTAAAAGGTAAGTTCGAAATAACTCTATGTTCCTTAAATAGGGGTTCCAAAAATTAGGTCAAAAATTGAATAGTCACATTTAAACTAACAAGGATAATCGATTATCACTAATGATAATAAATTATTCCAATGCTTTTCTGAAAAATTTGACTCAACTCAGGATAATCGATTATCCTAAGTGATAATCGATTATCACATTGCTTTTCGAGAAATACCAGAATTTTGATCTTGCTATTGATTCTAAACTATTCTAAGTACAATTTACAAGACCACTTTAAACATAAAAACACATGTTCTTCATATTGACTTCCAAATGGCTTTTAGGCTTTTTTTATCATCATCAAAATATTGCTTCAGCATTTGACTTGTATTTTGCTTTTGAAAACAATCTCCCTTTTTTTATGATGATCAAAACAATATATTTAAAGTATCTGTAATGAGAAATCTCACAAGTAGATTTGTTAGTAGCACTATTTAGTTAAACTTTTTTTTCCTCCTGTTTTGATCATTTGAAAAAAGTTTAAGAGAAAAGCTCCCCCTTAATTAGACAATAGTAAATAAAGTGCACTTTTATTAAAAAAAATCAAACACTTTACACTAGCAATAAAAACAATAACAATGGTACAAACACCTAAAATTCTGGAATGATGTCATCATCTTCATCATATTTGTCAAATTTATTTTCTAGATTAGAAATCCTAGAATCTAGTCTTCTAAGTATTCTATAACCTCTTCATGTCGGGTAGTGGAGATGAGAAAGAATTCTTCAAGTCTTTGGTTTAAGTTGAAAATGTGATCCTCTAGAGAAGAGGATGAGCCACCAACCCCGCTAGATGAGTGAATATTGGTGTCAATAGGGTGGATAGGAGTAGTGGGAGGATTTTCTTCTTCTTCATTTCAGATGGAGGCAGATTATCCTTGTTAATGTAAGTATTCTCAAAAGGAATAAATTTCATTTGTTTCAAGGAATTTTCTGTAATTTTGTTTGCATCAGTGGTTTGATGAGATCTTTCATTAGATACGTTGACGCCTTTGTACTCAAAAATGCGAGAGATAAGCAAAGAATACTAGAGTGGATATTGAGGCAGTCGGTTGGCTTTGAGCATTGTGTCAAGAATAATGCTTGGCCAATGGATAGGAATGTGATTGAGCATAGCATAGATAATCATGAGATCAGCTTCACTGCACTATGCATGATTTGTACCACGTGGACATAAAATCCAGACAATGAAATAGTGAAGAAGATGCTCATCAACTTTGAGAGGGCTTGCTAGCAGTTGTCTTTTTATTTCTTGATCTGATCTTCTTAGAAATTATCTATAGGCAAATATTCTATTAAATCCTTCAATGCCAATAGGGAGGATTAGAGAGGTGTCATCATGAATGGGAAATTGAGAAACATTTTCCTAAATATCATCATCCAGAATAATGTCTACTCCTTTTACTTTTGTAAACCCCACTCCATCTCTGAATTTGTAGTTGTAGTAGAAGGCTCATACCAGATCAGGATAGTAGGTACCCTGCATCTCTGTCTTTCCATAAAGTGATGAATTCAGATCTCCTTTCTTCATTTGAAATCCAACCGTCAATGGATGCAATCCAAGATATAGTTGAAGGTTGAGTGGCACGAGATGCGGTTCTTCTGCGGGTATGAATCTTTCTCCGAGATGCTTTAGCCATTGTTCAAGTGAAGGAGAAGAGAAACTTGAAGGTCTTTGAGAAAATGGAGGGTTCTTGAGTTTTGGATGGGTGAAAAGAGTGTAATAGTGACCAAAATGATTTATATTTATAAGGAAGGGTCTCCAATAGCCAAATTCATGTGGTTTAATGCAAATCTAGCCGTTACAACAGCTAGTTTTTGAAATATTTCGGTCCAACAACGTAAGATAATCGATTATCTGAAAGTGATAATCGATTATTGTTTCAAAAGCTGAGTAAAACATGAATCCTGACGAACCGATAATCGATTATCTTAAGTGATAATCGATTATTCCATAATGGTTTTGACACTTTGGTTCAGAACTAGTTATAATCGATTATTACACCCAATAATCGATTATTCCATAATGTTTTGGAATTTTTAAGGGAGGCTGATAATCGATTATTGGCAACAATAATCGATTATTGACGCACAAATTTTTGGATTTTGGAGGAATTAGAGTTTTGGCAAATTGAAGAGATCTCTAATATGCCTAAGTCTCTTCTTAGTTCATAAAATCTATCTTTAGCCAATGGTTTGGTAAAGATGTTAACTAATTGATGCTTTGTATCTACATATTCTATCTCACAATTGCCCTTAGTTATGTGATCCCTTAAGAAATTAAATCTTATTTCAATGTGCTTTGTCCTAGAGTGCATGATGGGATTTTTGGTTAAGTTAATAGCACTGGTATTATCACATTTCAGAGTTATATGATTTAGAAAAATATTATAATCTTCTTATTGTTGTTTCATCCAAAGAATTTGAGCACAACAGTTTCTTGCTGCTATGTATTCAGCCTTTATAGTTGACAAAGCCACACAAGCTTGTTTCTTGGAGTGCCAAGAAACTAATGAACTTCCTAAGAGGTGACAAGTACCACTAGTACTTTTTCTATCTATTTTACAACCACCATAATCAGTGTCTGAATAGCCTATCAAACTAGGTGATGCTCCTGAAGGGTACCAAAGTCCAAAACATGCAGTTCCTTTTAAATATTTTAAGATTCTTTTCACAGCAGTAAGATGTGATTCTTTTGGATTGGCTTGAAAACGAGCACACACACATAGAAATTGCATAATATCAAGTCTATTTGCAGTAAGATATAACCAAGAACCTATCATTCCTCTAAACATTGTCTGATTTACCTTTATTCCTGATTCATCTTTGTCTAAATAGCAAGAGGTTCCTGATTCCTTAAAACTTAGGTCAAAATCAGTTTCAAGGAGCATACAACAACACAAGGCATAGGTCTCATACAATAGCTCAAAAACATAAAAACAAGAACAAGAAAACTCAAAGAAGCATATGACAAGAGACTCAAAAGTAGCTAGGAACATTTTAAGAAGACTTTCAACATGTGAAGAAAAATTTTGGCATGGTAACATCTTAGCAAGCTTTCAGCGAAAGGAAACATAAGCACCAAAATTTCATGTTTTCACTTCACCAATCAACATATATCAAGAGATAGGGTTTTTAGATACTTTAACCTCAAGTGAAGTGGAAAATTTATGTGCACACCATCTTGAACACCAAAAAGCCAACAGGTCTCCAAGCCAAACAAGCCACCAAAACAAAGGTTAGCATAAGAAAAACACCATATTCAAGATAACCAGGCTCTGATACCAAATGATGAAGGATTATCTTGTTTTCTTTTAGAGTTATGAATATGGTGAAGTTGTTTAAGAAAGCTTTTTGAAAATTTCCACTAGACATTAAGATAGCAAGCTATCTAGATGTGAAGGTTCATTTCTCAAGCTCATGAAAGGAGGAAGAGAGTTGGATTCAAGCTTAAACACACACAGATTCAACAACACTTAAATAACAAAAATGAAAGAAGAAACATTAAAAATGGAAAGCATATAAGATGAATAATGGAAGAAGCGCGCCACTAATAGGGGGGATCTAAGCCAAACAAACCCTAGAGATGAGTGATGGTGTCACCACTTGCAAGCAAGATAAGGTAAAGGTGAGTTCAATCCTAGGAAGGAGAGCTCACGACAAAGAGATGGTTGAAACACAATAGTTTAGAAACAAAATGATCAATCCTTTTACAAGACAAGGAGCACCCTTTAAATAGAGGAAAATGATATACTGACCCCTTATTTTGACTCCACACTTGACTCCCTGACGTGGCATGCATAGCTGGAATTTATTTTTGAAATTAAAAATAATTTTTTTGAAGCATTTTACAGACGTGGCTTGTAGCGAAGGAGTTTAAGCGTTTCTATTTTCTCCTTCTCCCGCGCACTCCGTCTTACCCATACTCTCTTGTCTCTGAACAGTCATCGCACGAAAACTATCTTCTCACCGGCAGGGTGTGCATTGTAGATGGCAAAGGGTTTATTGGTAAAAAAATTTAACATTCTTTCCTTTCTCCCCCGCGATCATTGGTATGAGTTCTGACTTCACCCCCTTTTGTGGTCGCAGTTGTAGGTTCTATTTTCACCGGCAAGGGTAGCGGTTTTTGGAGGGGTTATTCTGGCGAAGGAAGATAACAGAATCTGTGTGGCAGCTAAACCTTGAAAGGGTTAGGGTTTGCGGACAGGGAGGGCGTTTGCTGTAGAGGAGTTCAACCGTGTATGGAGACCTGAGTAGTAATTTGTTGAACTGTTTATTAATGGCAGTCCTGAACCTCTTGCCTAAACTTTTGTTCTCATTGCAATAATAAATCTGTTAAACCACAAAATGTGTGCTTTTTTGGACTACAAAGAAATTAAAGCTTATGAATACATTAATCAACAACACTGAGCATAAGTCTACAATATAGATTAGTATCATCTTAAGAACATTTTGCACAGTTTAGTATCACTTTCTTATAAGCAGCATTTAGTTGTGAATAAGTATATTAAATCTGTCACATTTTGTGTGTGATGACCTGTGTACAACTAAGTGATGATCTGTGTACAACTAAGTGATGACCTGTGCAGCATTTCTTGTAACAATGTGGTTTTACTGAATTTTTTGAACTCAGACTATAGCAGTCAATTCGTGTTTTTGGGGTGAATGACGTTGGTTAATAAGATGTGATTTGTAATAAGTGGGGTTAAAGATGTCTGATTTGTTAGTGATGACTTTTGTGCACCCAAGTGATGACCTGTGATACATTTTTTGCTATCAGTTTATTAATCCAATTTTTTATCCATTTTGTTATAGCAGTCAATAATTGTTTATGATATTATTTACTTTGGTGCACGTGATAAATTTTCAGTTATATTTGGTCCTTTGTGGATATATGTTTGATGAATTTCAATGAACTTGGTATGTTATTTAGGATTTTTAAGTAAGATGTCTAGTAAACGTGAACGCAAATGTATTCTGGAAGCAGACAATAAGGGGAAGAAGAAGAAGGTGGTGAAAAATGTTGATAAGGTATAATTGGAATCTTTAAGTGATTTAACTTTTGGTGGGTCAACATTTGGTGGGGTTATCGGTTTATGATGCTTGTATCTGCCTAGGTCTTAGTATGGTTGGTAAATGTGTTGAATTTGATGTTGATGTAAGTGGGGTAATAGGGTAAGACATGAATTTGGTTACGTAATTAGGAAGCTCTCAATAAATGTTTTGTTAACCACTGTCAGGCATGATTGTGGTATTATGGTGTTGAAGTATCTTGAGATATGGGACGGCGTCAAAAGATTTGATGGGAAAAGCATGCCAGCTTACACTGATGTCAGTATAATACCCTCGGAAACAAAATGTGGA
>Ga0209589_1008963_pt1 | contig 15387 bp, 17 predicted proteins | sample CowpeawhiteBW_FD_187525 | JGI IMG/M metagenome (GOLD analysis project Ga0209589, IMG submission 187525) | Root nodule microbial communities of legume samples collected from California USA - Cow pea white BW (SPAdes) (version 2) | ecosystem: Host-associated > Plants > Roots > Nodule | place: USA... | reverse complement strand
TCGCCCCAACGTCACTGACTTCACCATTCTTCCTACTACGCGACTCCTCATCAGTCCCCGCTCATATTCCAACACAATCAAGATAATTCGAACTCAAATACAATGATCGATTAATCCCACTATACTCTACCAGTATCCCATTTCGAATCATAACTAATGGAATCCCAACATTCAACCCTAGAGTTCTTGTACACTGTTCCATCAATTTACGACTTCAATTACGTTACAATTCAATAAAACACATGTCAGATCACCCCCTAACATTTACTTATGACTTTCTATCCAGTCATACTCACCCTAGAACCCAGAATATACCAATGTCGCTAACACTAACTCGCGTCGCCTGGCGGTTGACCATTACCGCCAGGCAATTCATACTAAAATTCCAGAAATTGGTGAAATCCCCATGTGTCGCCTGGCGGTCGGGTATGTACCGCCAGGCGGTTCCTTCCCAGGAACCCAGAATAGGCATTCTCTGCATGCGCCGCTTGGCGGCTATGAACAGCCCGCCAGGCGGTTTCTGGAAAATTTCCAGAACTCAGCGTCTTCAATCCAATAATACAGATTCAGTAAAACACACATATTTTCAGTCATATAATTATGAAATAAACAATATAAGACGTGGTTCAGCTCCCCTAACCTGGTTCTCCTTCGCTAAAGCTTGACAATTTGTAGGATCCCCCTTGATCACCCACCTTCCTTGCTTCCTCCCTATTCAGCCACGTAAATTCACCCAAAACCTCTCACACTCTCTCAGATTTTCGCTCTCTCTTTAGGTATAGTTTATCAGCTTATCAAAACCTTAGCCCTTAACCTAATTTTCCCTTTTAAAGTGTGCCTAAACTAAGGGATTAATTACTAAAACGAAAATGGCATTGAATAAGACATAATGTGCCATTCAATCCCTCCCTTGGCTGCCCTTCCAGCCTCCTTTGTCTGCCCACTCACTTAGGTTTCCTCCCCACCTTTCCATATTCACGTCAAAACCAAAAATGCCAAAAATATAAAGTTTAATGTAAGTTCTCCAAGACTTGAACCCATAACCATGCAATTGCCCAATCAATATCAAACCATTTAACCAATCCATATTTCATGCTAGGAATCACAATTCAATTATCATAATATACAAGAACATGTTTTCATAAATTTAAATAACAAAACCATAACATCAAAAGTTAGCATACATAGGACTCGAACCCAAGTCCTCTCGCACAATCAAAGTGCTCTCAACCATATGAGCTAGCACTTTTCCACGTCATACCAATCATAATTTAATGTCATAATTATTACCCCTCCCGTATTTATTAATTAATTATTTATTTAATTAATTAAATTCTACGGGTCTTACACACATCCAGTGAATCTGATGACAGCACTGAAGAGGAAAATAATTTGTGTCTGATGGCTAAAGCAGAATCATCCAAAAGCAGGGTGAGTAGTTTCACATCTGAACATGAGGAAAATAATTACTATGAACTGTTTGATGCATTTAATGAACTGCATAAGAAAGCTACAAAACTGCAAAAGTCAAATAGCAAGCAAAAAGGAGAGATTAAATGGCTGGAGGGTAGGATAAAATAGTTAGAAGAGGAAAATGAGAATCTAATAACTTGCTTGGAAAAATTAGAAAAATCTGAAAAGCATCCCAGGTCCAAATGTGAGTACTGTCCAGGACAGCTAGAAAAGATAGAGTACTTAATGAAAACCCTATCAAAATTCACCCTAGGAAGATCCAACCTAGATGCTGTTCTAGGATCTCAAAGGAGTGTGCTGAATAAAAAGGGAATTGGTTACAGTGGCAACCCTAATCGATTATCGAGTAGAAATTTCCTCAACATCAGTAAACCATCCTCCATTATCTGCACCTATTGTTCTGAACCTGGCCATTTTTCTAATTCGTGTTACTTTAGAAACAGTGGGATTCCTAAAGGTAAATTCAAATGGGTGCCCAAAAGCACTGCAACACAGTCTAACACAAGAGGACCCAAGTTTGTCTGGGTACCTGCTTCATCAAAATAATCTATTTTGCAGGAACATGCTGAAGCTAAGGAGTCAATGTGGTATCTGGACAACGGCTGTTCAAGACACATGACAGGTGATAGCACGAAATTCAGCAAAATCTCACACAAAGTAAGTGGACATGTCACGTATGGTGACAACAACAAAGGTAAAATTCTTGGTTCTGGTAAGGTAAGATCCTCATAAACTGTGGAAATTGAGGATGTCTTGTTAGTTGATGGACTCAAGCATAACTTACTTAGTATCAGCCAACTGTGTGATAAGAATCTGAAAGTAACTTTTGAAGCCAATCACTGTTTAATCTGTCATGCATCCACAAATGAACTGGTGTTTGTTGGAAAAAGAATTCAGAACATATACATGGTGGACTTTGAAAACACTTCATTTGATTCAATTGCTTGGCTATTTGCTAAAAATGATGAACCTTGGATCTGGCATAAAAGACTTGCACACATACATATGGGTCACCTAAATAAGCTTGTGTCAAAGCATTTAGTCATTGGTTTGCCTGGCATAAAATTTAAGTCAGATAAGTTGTGTGATGCATGCCAAAAAGGTAAACAAGTAAAGACATCTTTCAAGTCAAAATAGCATATTTCCACCTCTAATCTATTAGAACTAATACATATGGACCTGTTTGGGCCATCTAGGACCAGAAGCTTAGGAGGAAATTATTATGCACTTGTACTTGTTGATGACTATTCTCGCTTTACTTTGACCTTCTTTATCTCATCTAAGAGTGACACCTTCTCAGTTTTTAGGAAATTTGCCAAAATTGTTGAAAATGAGAAAGATTTGAAAATCAAATCCATTCGAAGTGATCATGGGGGTGAGTTTCAAAATGAATCTTTTGAAAAGTTTTGTGAACATCATGGCATTTCACATAATTTCTTAGCCCCTAGAACGCCACAACAAAATGGTGTGGTAGAGAGAAAATCAATCTTTGGAAGAGTTTGCAAGAACAATGCTCAATGACAACTCTTTACCAAAATACTTTTGGGCAGATGCTGTAAGTACAGCTTGCCACATGCTGAATAGGGTCTTAATCAGACCTGTTTTGAAACTTACACCATATGAAATCTTCAAAGGTAGAAAACCAAATGTATCTTACTTCAAAGCCTTTGGTTGCAAGTGTTTCATACTAAATAATGGTAAATCCAATCTTGGCAAGTTTGATCCTAAGGCTGATGAAGGCATCTTCTTAGGTTACTCCTCAACTAGTAAAGCCTATCGAGTCTATAACAAACGAACATTAACTATAGAGGAATCCATTCATGTTGCATTTGATGAGATTATTGACAGTCATGCTAATTCCTCTGGTCCAAGAAATAATGCATAATTAAATGACACATGTGCAGATTTGACACAACCTGAGCCTGCAACAGCAGCAGATTCATCATCTGGAACAGTTGAGAATTCGTCCTCTGCAGCAGATCTGCCCGCTGACTGGATAGTGCCTAGAAATATGTCCCTTGACAATATCATATATCTCTAAAGGTGTCTCCACCCGCAGGCAGCTAAGCCAGTTTTGCCTAAATGTAGCTTTTGTTTCTCAACTTGAGCCAAAGTCAGTGAGTGATTCTCTCAAGGATGAACATTGGTTCCTAGTAATGCAGGACGAATTAGATCAATTCAAGAGAAATGATGTATGGGATCTTGTCCCAAGAACTAAATCTTAGCAAATCATAGGCACTAAGTGGGTCTTTCGCAACAAGCTGGATGATTCTTGTATGATTATTAAGAATAAAGCTAGATTGGTAGCCAAAGGGTACTGTCAAGAAGAAGGGATTGATTATGATGAGACCTATGCTCCTGTAGCACGACTTAAGGCTATCCGAATTCTCCTTGCCATTTCATCCTTACTACAATTCAAGCTCTTCCAAATGGATGTGAAGAGTGCCTTTCTGAATGGCTTTATCAAGGAAGAAGTCTATGTGGCACAGCCCCCTGGATTCACAAACTATGAGTTTCCAGATCATGTGTATAAGCTAAAAAAGGCACTCTATGAACTTAAGCAAGCACCTCGCTCATGGTATGAAAGACTAAGTGAATTCTTAATTCAAAGTGGATTTCGAAGAGGGCAGGTGGACTCTACACTCTTCATTAAGAAAGCTAAAAATGATCTACTATTTGTTCAAATATACGTAGATGACATCATTTTTGGCTCAACTAACACTCTTCTATGCAAAGAATTCTCCAAAAACATGCAAGATGAGTTTGAAATGTCCATGATGGGGGAGCTGCACTTCTTTCTAGGGCTCCAAATTAAACAAGGATAGCATGGACTCTTCATCCATCAATCTAAGTACTGCACTGAGCTACTAAAAAAATTTCACATGGAAACTTGCAAGGAATCATCAACTCCTATGGCTACAAATTGCTATTTAGACACTGACGAAACAGGGCCTGTAGTGGATCAGACTAAATATCGTGGAATGATAGGATCACTACTCTATCTCACTGCAAGCCGTCCAGATATTATGCATAGTGCGTGTATGCGCCAGATTTCAGTCCTGCCCCAAAGAATCTCACCTAACTGTTGTTAAACGCATCTTTAAATACCTTAAAGGCACTAGAAACCTAGGCTTGTGGTATCCTCATGGCTCTACTATCTCCCTGGTAGGATATAGTGATTCAGAATTTGGGGGATGTAAGACTGACAGGAAGAGCACCAGTGGAACCTACCACCTCTTAGGTTGCTCTCTAATCTCATGGCACTCCAAAAAGCAGGCCTGTGTTGCTCTTTCCACTACTGAAGCAGAATATATAGCTACTGGTAGCTGCTGCACCCAATCTATCTGGATTAAAAATCAACTTGAGGATTATGGCATCTATCTTGATCACATTCCTCTAAAATGTGACAACACTAGTGCAATAAATCTCACTAAAAATCCAGTTATGCACTCTAAGACCAAGAACATTGAGACCCGGCACCATTTTATTATGGATCATGTGTCAAAGGGAGAGTGCAAGGTTGAGTACATTGACACAACATCAACTGGCAGACATCTTCACTAAACCTCTGGCCAGGGAAAGGTTTTACACTCTCAAAAATGAGTTGGGCATTGTGGACATCACTTGCTCTCATTAACTACATCTAGTAAACTGCCATTCTATCTTTCTTTGTTTTTTGTTTTGTTTTTATGTCCTACTATATGTGTTTTGGCTGCCACACTCTTCCTACATACACTGTTATGTTACATTTCCAGTTACATGCATATTGCATAAATAATTAGCATACATTTTTTTCCATACCTGGTTCATTTTGGTTTCTGCATCTGCTAGTGTGTTTTTTAGTCCAATCTGCGTAGTTGTTTGCCTAACTTTGGCCATAATTCATTATCGTGCATTTTGAGTCCAATATGTGTTAAGTCTTGTCTCACTTAGTTGTTCCTTAATTTTTAAAGAGGCTCTCGTTAATCCATTAGGTAAGTACATCTCTGCACTTAATAGCACTATTAATTCCTGAACTCTAGCCCCAATGTACTCCCTAATATCTCTCAAACCCTAGGTTTTCCCTTTTCCCTTTCCACCACTGCTCTGTTTGTTACCTTGTACCCACAAATCCTCTGTCATGGCATCTTCTTCCTCCTCTCGCAAGCGCATTAAGTGAATGGCCATCAAACGAAGAGATCCATACATTGATGGATGGATCAGTGATCCATAAGCCCAGGAAAACTTCAACAGTTCTTTTCGCAACCGCAAAATCATTAACCACAAGCACGTCGAACTGCCTTTCTTCCGCACTTATGGTTTTGCCTTCCTTGAGCTTCTCTCCTTCCAACATCTGGAGGTGTTCGTCCAACTCACGGGTGACATCTACCGAGACCTGGTTAGGGTTTTCTACGCAAATCTCACTTGTGAAGAGGATCTTCTCACTTCGCGCGTCAAAGGGGTAAACATTGTCTTAACCCCAAATATTTGGACCTCCATTGTTGGTTTCTGCATAGCCAGCATTTCGACACATCGAGGGTTTCCTGGGGCGAATCGTCTAGACATCTACCAAGGCTGTCTGCGGGATCCTATGGCCAAACGCAATTACAACATCTTTCGCGCCCGTGGGATGAAGAAAGACGAACGGGTGCTCGCGTTCCTCACTGCTTGGATTTTGGTTCCTCGCAACGGCAATCATGCCCAACTCACAACAGAGGATGTTTTTCTCATCCACGCTTTCAAATCCAACATTCTCGTCGATTGGTCTGAAGTCGTCTCTGACACGATGCAAAAGGCTATCAAGCTCCCCAATTACCCTCTGCCCTACGCTATGCTTGTGTGCAAAGTCCTTGAGCACTACAAGGTGGATTTCTCTGGTGAAGCTTCCTACGCTCTGAATCACACAAGCCTGATTGGTGCAAATGCCCTTCACCACATGGGAATGTCTTTTCGAGGCACCACCTGGTGCTTCAAAGATGAACCTAATAATGACCCTGTGGACACTGTTGAACCCTCCTCTGCTGCAACCAGAACCCACTACGAGCAGGAAATGTTGCGTATGGTCACTACACTTCTTGACCTTCATAAAACCTGGACGTCCAAGTTGGATTCCATTAAGCATCAACTCACATCTGTCCAAGAACAACTGGCTCTACTCAACACTGGTCGTGACCCTCCCAATCCTGAAGCCGCTGTTGACAATGTAGAAGGGAGTGAGAGTGAGCAGTTTGAAGATGCCACTGACGAAGAATAGCTTAGCCTACTCCCCACACACACCCGCTTTTTGTTTAACAACCCTGTAGACCTTCAGGTTGTATCCCTTGGCCTTAGGATCACTAGTCGTCCTTGAGGTGTGTGTGTTCCTTTTTGGTTATCCTAGTATAACTCTCTTAGCCTAGGATTGTTTTGTTTGGGCCTGTAATGTGTTATATACTCTGTTTATCCTGTTTATTATGCGCAGCTGTTAACTGCACCTTGTTTGCATTATCCCTTTTTGAATATCTTACATCACTACACTGAATGTTTATATTACTTTTTCTGCTGTCTTGTATTGCCTACTGAATCTGTTGCTTTGATCACACCCCCTCATCTTTTAGCTAATGTCCAAAAAGGGGGAGAATGTTAATGGTATATGGTATGTGCTGTTGTTGTTGTTTGCGCTGCTGTTGTTTGCTTTATGTGTTGCAGGCAGGCCTATCATAGTCCAAGTTTTGGACATCATCAAAAAGGGGGAGATTGTTGGTAGGGGGAGTTACTTCACCTATAAATGAAGAATGGTTTTGATGATGTCTACTGGATTAGAATAGATAATAGATTTGGTCTAGTTAGGTTGTGCATTAGGCTAATAGTTTATCTTTATCAGATGTAAATCAAGCCTGCACCAGGTTGTGAATTAGGCCTGCATTGTGCTGCAATGGACCATTACACTCCTGCTTGTGCAAACATGAATGGCTAGTTGTTTAACTAATGGATTAGTTGTGAGTATTGCACTAAGGCAGTGAAAATACACTCATGATAATCGATTAGGTAAATTGCTAATCCATTAATGACAAAAGAGAACTTTGTATAAAAGCTGTTTTTAAAATCTGTTTTAAGTCTGGAGAAAATTGACAGATCACTGAGTTTCCTTTTGAGAGACAACCTTTTGAGAGACACAGAGATATTTAGCATTCTAGAAGATCATTCAAGTGCAGATCCAAGAAGATTGTTAATTGATTCTACCATGATGGGTCTTGCTTGAATCAAAGAGCATATTGTCAAATCTGCACAACATAGGTGTATTCGTTTCTTGATTCTGTTTATTGTATTTTTGATTATAGTTGCTTCACTATGTGAAGTGGAGATCTAGGTGCAATTGCATGGATGCATTGCTCCTAAGGGGAGTTCTTGATTGGTAAATCAAGTTCTTGGGTTTTTAGGATCTAGAATTATATAGGTGTTCTTGTAATTCTTGAATCCTATCTGTGTTAGTGGAATCCTCCTAAGTGAGTTAGGAGAAGACTGGATGTAGATTCATCTTGAATCGAACCAGTATAAATTGTTGTGTATTGCTTCTTTCTCTTCTCTCACAATCTTTCTTGATTGAGTTAAAACAGTCCATTAACCTAGAACTGCGAAATTGATTAATTGAGATTTAAAACTTAAAGACTTCTTCAAGATTCACCTTTGACAGAGAAAAGCTCATTAATCAATTCAAATCCCTTCGTGGTTAAGATAATTAGACATATATGTTTTTAACAACCGTTAATTATATTAAACGGCGTTAGCCAAAAAAAGACCAAATTGAACATAATTGACAAAAATTAGAATATAATTGAAAAAAAAAATTAAGATTTAATTGACACAATTGAACAAAAATAGGACCAAATGTATATTATAACCTAGTATAAATTACACTTACTTCAACCATTATAGATATTCATCAACATTTGTTTATCTTCCAATATAATTTTAAGAAATGTTACTTGCACACCAAATGATGCATGTTATTTTAGGTCCACAATTAATGCTCAATTATTAACTAACACAACAATAACAACTCATTAAAACAAGATATATAAGATATTATTAGTCTACCAATCAAATATACTCGTTAACAAATAATTTTACTATCGCTAACTAGCTAATTTATACACAATTTGACCTATTAATAACAAAATCCTTTTCTATTAATTCACTAAGTATGTGGACTAAGAAGATTCAAAAGGATTAAACATCGATTCCAATCCAAAATCTTACGACAATGAATTTACAAGTCTTCTTCCTTAGGGTATATTTTTTTGGAAGGAATTATTTGAAGGAGAGGGAGTGAATGAATTTGAGGATTAAGTTTGTGTTATTTTTTTTTAAGGGATTTGGAGGTGATAGTGGAGTAGATTTGAGAGTAAAGTTTGTAAGGAATTTGACTAGTGGATTAATTAAAAATAAAATTTAATAGATTGAAAAGTAAGATTATCAAATTGTCCTTGATGTTAAAAATAATATAAAATGATATTTAGATAAGTTATAATAATATTTTTTATGATGAATAAAATTATTAAAAATAATTATTAATTGACATAAATAAAAATTATAATATAGTTGATATAAAAACTTTAATATTTTGATGCATGAAGTTGGAACTTTGGAATGGTATGAGTTGTTTTTAGAAGATATAAATCTAAAGTTGATATAATAGAAAGTGGAATAGGTTCCAAAATAAGCAGAAAGGATTCCATTTTATTTTTATATGATGTGGAACTTAATTCTTGTATTCTTAATAACCTCCTGCACCAGTCAACATCATTTTTTTGAACTTAAGTAACGTAAATGTAGACTAAATAGGATAGTGAATCACTACATCAGAAATAGTTTAACAGAAATCTTCAGTTAATGGATCTGTACATTTTAATTAGCTTCTTAGAAAAAGTGTAACTTGAACTCAAACGATTGGTTCGAAGTAGGTTGTAATAGTACTCTACATTCTGGACAACAATTCACATATTGTGCCTTACATGATCAGAAAAATATTTCTTACCAGACTATTCACAATTGCAGTCCGAATTTCCCTATATGTACACTGAAATATATATATCAAATGAGATACTCATAATACATTAAGAAAAGTGCATCCGGGTGATCTTTAGGTAGATTGTTGATATAAAGGTTGAAACGTAACAAGTCCTCCTTGGAAACTGTTTCAGCATCAACAACATCTTCATTACAAGTGAGTACCCAGAGATCCTCAGAATTAACTCTCCTTAAGCTACCACGGCAAAAAGGGCAAGACTCTGACAATTTATTCCTACAGGGTGGAAAGACCAATAACAGTGTTACAATTGATTATAACTTATAAACCAATTTGAACATTCATGTGAATACATACCACTTGCGGTAGCATTTGATACACATGGCATGACAGCAATTAGGTAAAACCATTTTGGTGCAAGGCTCTAAGCATATTCCACATTCATCTTCTCTTTCCAAATCCACATGGATTTATTTTGCATCTCCTTCAATCTCTTTCTTGCCATAGCTTGAGCTTTCTATGCTATAATGTCCCTTCTTACAAATGTCTAACTTCTCCATGCTACCATGAAGTCTTTGAAGAGATGGCAGAATAATAGCTACGATTCATTTATTGACACCAGAAAACAGTAAGAAATTTTTAGTAAAACCAGCCATCAAAGTGAGCATTTTTTTCAGACCGAAAGACCTCAAGTAAAAGTTGCTTTCCGAGATTCAAAGATTCACGCACCATAAAACTCCCTGATGGTTGCTTTCCTTCCATGAGAAGTCATATTTGATCTACCATCGTCGTGTGCCTTTGGTTAAAAAAAAATAATTGAAGAGCAACAACAATAACAAATGAGAAACAAGGGTCATTTGTAAAGAAACAATAGAATGCTGTACCAAAACCAAACAAAATTTGTGCAACCAAGCGAATATATAGTTTAACCTTCCAAGAATAGGTGCTTACCTTGTATACAACTATGTGAAAGAGGTCAAGATATCTGAGTAGTAAGCATGTACAAGAAAAATCTATCCATTGTAGCAACAACAGAAAGATAGGAGTCAAATGGTTGTAAGCCAATTTCATTTGGAGGAGAGTGCCACCCTTGGTCCTGGTTATTTCAGCAGCCCTAGAAAGCACAACCCAGTATTGAAATTCAGAGGGCTAAACAACACAAAAGTAAGAAAGAAAACACACACCACTCCCATTTCCATACACAAACAAATAGTATTTCATAGTCCAAAACAAGGAATTTCACAATCAAATTAATCACCAAACACCAGTCTGAGACACAAACTCAATGAAAAATCACATATATTTCCCACTTCATTATCCACTAGATAACAATTAAAGATGATCAATCCCAATCAGTAAGAGACAGATGCTTATCAAATGATTATGACCCTCCATTTCAAGTGGCATCGCAAAGCATTTAATCAAGTCAAAACTTGTTCTTGACACACAATCCAATTTCTTTTTTTTTCAGTTTTCATAAAATAAATTTTAACCACACATAATTAGAAGAACTAAAGATGTTAAAATGAGCAGATAGAGAAGTGGTGAAGAGAAAAGAAACTAACAAAGCATTTGCGTGTTGTATATCAGCCTCTAGCAGATTGAGGGAATCTGGGTATGGTAACCGAGAAAACTGGTATGCCATCATTTCCATCTTTCTTCCCAATTTCTTGTGCAGAGGATAAACTAAAAATCAAAAGGGTCAGAGAAAAGAGCAAAAACTCTTCACTTCCTTCAGCCCCAGTATTGTTTGGCCCTGTGTGTGTGGATGATGAAGAGTCTCCTGTTTTGAAGGGCCACAGTAATCTGAATCCAATTGCTTAGGATGAAAGAGCAGAAAAAAGGCTTTTGATTTGGCAGTTTCTTGAATTTTCCCTACTTGTTGTGGTGGTGGTGACAGAGTTTAACAAAGGGGAAGGGTAGAACAAAGTGAAGGAAGAATAAATAGGAAACGACCAAACGGATTGTCGTATGACAGTATGAGGTGTTGCGTTTTCTTTTGTTCTATGATTATGTGGAATGCTGAGTCATATGATGTAACTGGACATACACACACGACTTATGAGAGGCTTGGTCTCTTTGCTTCATTTGCTACATTTTATTTTCATAGTGAGATTAATTATATAGATTTATATTCTATCTTATTTTGAAGAATGGAGTTCATAAAATCTAACTTTTAATTAACATTTTATTTAATTTTAATTTTTAAGATAGTTTTTTTTTTATAATTCGGATTATTATTTAAAATTTTAAACAATGACAGTATATTTTGATGAAAAAAATCCTACAAAAGTTATATTTTAAATTTATATCTAAAGATAAGACTTGAACAAAAACATTAAAGGTCCCAAATATATACATTGTTTTTTGTGTGCTTTTTTACTAATTGTTTTACTTTGTTATCATATTAAATAATTAACGAAAGTATTTTTTTTCTCTAAATGTTTTTTGATTTTACAAAAGGAATTTCATAAACCTCTTGTGAGAATAACTTTCAAAAACATAATAAAATTATTTAAAAAATATTTTTAAAAAACTAAACCAAAAATGAAAAATATATTTTTATTGTCAGAGTCTTGACAAACTAAACATTTGACTTCCATTTACTACCAAACAACTCGTGAGTGAGTTTTCTTGGTCATAAATATTCCTTGAACTTGATTTAATTAATAAGAGTTAATTTTTTTATTTAATTTTTAATAAATTTTAAAATTCATCTATTTTAAAATTTTAGATCAATTTAATTTTTTACTTTTTAAAATACGTAAATTTAATTTTTAGTGAATTTAAAAGAATAAAATATATTCGAATGTCAATCTCACTTTAACGGAAAACATACCTTATAAGCATTTAATGTTCATCAAATTTTTATGTACTATTAATTTTTATTTTTAATTGACGAAAATAATATCTGAGAAGAACCAAAAGATACGGAGAATGTATTCAGAAATTATAAATATTTTATTGTCAAAAATGAAAAATATCAATTTTTTTATTAATGCGTATTATTACATTAAATGATAGATGAAAACAATAAAAAAGTATCTATAATATGCAATATACTATAATACTATATATACAAAAAAAAAAGAGTAATCTATGCTCATTAAGGGTAAACTTCTTTGTAAGCTATTTAAAAATTAAAAGTCAGAGAAAAATGAAACTAACTAATTTATAAATTAAAATTGACTTATATAAAAAAATGTATTATAAAATTTCTAGAAATTAACTAATTAATAAGTTAATTTTAATTATAAAAAACTTCACTTTAATAATTTTTCTATTTTGTTAAGTTTGTTAAGTTTAATATTTTTTCTATTTTATGATAATTTTTGTAATTTCCTTTCATTATTTTAAATATTTTGATCTAGTTATTTAAAAAACAAAATAGTCAAACTAATATTACTAGCTACATTTATTACTTGTATTACATATATCATTACTACAAATTTGATAAAGAAGAACTGACACATTTTTTAAAATTAGATACAACTAAATTAAAAATATTGGGCAATATTAAAAACATCGTTCCTAATAAAAAAAAGAAGAAAAGGCTATTTAACCATTTTATTTAAATAAATTAAGAAATCTCTTCTTAAGAATTAGTCATTCTCTATGCCCCTCTCCCAGTTTGATTTTTTTTTTTTTTAATTGGTAGAGGGAATTATATAATAGCAGTCAAACCCTATCTAATTAAGATATGCACATGTAACACATGAGGTGAATATTTAAAGTATAAATTATACAAATTCGTTTAAAAAAATATTATGGAGTTCAACTAGTTTCTGTAAATTAGTTGAAGATGAAGAAATATTAAATACATCCTTTTCTTGATTTATTTAAATCATATATCTTATCCTATTTTCTTCTCAGATTCACACATGGGTGAGTCAATATGTTATCACCTCTGAAGCACACCATTAAATATTCCTTTTGACAAAATGCCATTATTATTGCATTATTATTCACATTACGTGCTTCATTACATAATTCATCAAAATATGATCGAATCCACCTATGAAGATTCTGGATAATAAAATAATTACTCTACAATCTATCGACAGTAGTATTTATATACAAAAGAGCAAAATGGAAAAGTTTTAATAGTATTTAATGTTGTTAGGGTAGTATTTGCATAAATAGACACATAAAAGTATTCTTCTACAATAGTATTAATTAAAGTAATTATTATATATACTATATATTTAAATTTAATAATATTATTTTGAAAAGTAACTATCATAGTTTAAGATTTTTATTCTATTTAGCATCAAAGGGATCGTAGATGTTGGGTATCAGAGTACTAGCATAAGTACTCATAACTAAAATACAAGATTAAAATAAACGAACACACAGACAATAGTCAATGAATATAATTTATTCAAAGAAAAGCAAATTACATACCACTCTCTCAATCTCCAAGGAGAAAACAAATGAGGACTTCTCTCTAGGAAATAGGAAAAACTAATAAGGAGAACCTTCAAGGAGAAACAAATATTCTCTCTTGTTTTTCTCTCACTCACTAAAGCAAATAGAAAGAAAAGAAAGACTTTGGGATGATTCCTAAATAAACAATAGGCTCCCTTTTATAACATAAAAAAGTAAATCCCAAACTAAGTTCCCACCAATGTGAGACTTCTATTCTCACAATCTCCCACTTGAAGATTTTGATTAAACTAATCAAATCTTCACACCATCACGTTGCTTATTTTCATATAGGCCATAGTAGGATTGAATCCACGTAAACTTGTCAATGCTAACCGACTTAGTCATAACATCAGCTAGGTTTTCATTTGTGTGAATCTTTTGCATATCCACACTCCCCTCTTTTACTACTTCTCGAACAAAATGATAATGCAGACCTATGTGTTTTGTCCTGGAATGAAAGGCAGGACTCCTTGCAATGTGCAAGGCACTCTGACTGTCACAATATACAACGATCTTTTGTTTCTTGTGCATGAGTTCCTCCATCAACCTTTGAATCCAAATAGCTTCCTTGCAAGCTTCAGTAGCTGCCATGTACTCAACTTCTGTAGTGGACAGAGCTACAACATCCTGTAACTTGGATAACCAACTTACTGCACCTCCTGCAAGTGTAAACACATAGCCAGTAGTAGATCTCCTTTTATCAATATCACCTGCAAAATCTGAATCGACATAGCCCATGACAACGAATCCTGATCCTCTAAAAGATAATGCAACATCTGAGGTTCCTTTGATGTATCTAAGAATCCTCTTAACAAAACTCTAATGCTCTCCACCTAGATTTGCCATGAACCTACTAACCACTCCCACTGCTTGTGCAATGTCTGGTCTTGTACAAATCATGGCATACATAAGACTACCCACTGCCGATGCATACGGTACTTGAGACATATCCATCCTCTCCGCTTCACTGCTAGGACTCATACTTGAGGATAACTTAAAATTAATAGGAAGTGGGGTAGAACTTAGCTTGCATTCTTGCATGTTGAAGCGTCGCAAGATTTTCAGTAAGTAATTCTTCTGAGAAAGCCAAATCTTCCTATCTTTTTTGTCTCGGTGAATCTGCATCCCTAAAATCTTGTTTGTTGATCCCAAGTCCTTCATATCAAACTCCCTAGCCAATTGTGCCTTCAATTCTTGGATTTGAGCTTTGTTGGGGCCTACCACCAACATGTCATCCACATACAACAACAAGATGATAAAATCATTCTCACCAAACCTATTGTAAGTACAATGGTCTGAACTCAATCTGTTGTATCCAAGGCTAATGATGAAGGAATCAAATCTCTTATACCAACACCTAGGCGCCTGTTTTAACCCATATAGAGATTTGTTCAACCTGCAAACCAAGTTTTCTTTTTCTTTAAAACCTTCTGGTTGGAGTTTATATATTTCTTCTTCAAGTTCTCCATGAAGAAAAGCAGTCTTCACATCCAATTGCT
>Ga0209589_1008962_pt1 | contig 15389 bp, 8 predicted proteins | sample CowpeawhiteBW_FD_187525 | JGI IMG/M metagenome (GOLD analysis project Ga0209589, IMG submission 187525) | Root nodule microbial communities of legume samples collected from California USA - Cow pea white BW (SPAdes) (version 2) | ecosystem: Host-associated > Plants > Roots > Nodule | place: USA... | reverse complement strand
AAAAAAAATATATATATATATATATATATATATATATATATATTATATCAAATACAAACCAAATCGAGTAAGTTCAGCTTCGTTCCTCCCATGCAATAGACAGTTACAACTCCGCAGCATGATAGGCATCTTCCCAATTTCAATGTTAAGCTATAAAAATAAAAAACCAAGTCAAAATTAATAATAAGATTCATTCAGCACATTTTTACAGTATTATTTACCCTTTCATGTTGACTTGTGTCACCAGCACTTCCACGCGTATACTTAACATCAACATATATGGGAGCCGCATACCTTTTTTATCAGACAACGAAAATCATAATTCAACTCAACAAATAAAATTGTTATATATACACTTAAAAACTTAATCAATCTCACGTTCGATCACTTAAACGGCATATATTTGGAGTAAGACGTTCTTCCCCTATCGATGGTTCTCCAACCTTCACATTTAAAAACCTGCAGACGTGATCAAAAGTAGGTCTGAGAAGAGGAAAATAATAAGATATCAAACTAAAGAATAAAATATGCTCTGTACCTCAGATATATATGAGGATGCTTAGTAGCTACGATCATATCATTATCGCGAACTATTCTTTGTATATTAGTTTTCACAAAGGAATTAAATGAATCCAGGTGTGACTTAGCCCATTCCATCTACCAAATGTTAAAATATCAAGAAATTATATTACTGATAAACACTAAACATTACAAAATATGAATACGTGTTATTACCTCCTCAAAGTAGGGAGGAAGAAGGTCCAATGTATGAACAGAAGATTCCGCTGGAGCTCCTAACATCTTTTCGTCGAACCTTCCTGCTTAATTCACAAAAAAGCATTCACAGGTAAAGATTAAAGAGAAAAAAAACTGCATGTTGAACCTATGGAGCCTATTGACAGTTTGTTGAAGCCTTTAGTCGCATTTCAAACAAAAATCCAAAGCTTCCCCCCCAAATATATGATTTCAATTAGTTTTGTATGAGTCTGTCCAGATTTAAATTGCAAAGATTGGGGGGAAATAATGCTAAGAAAATGCAAACAACAATTGAGACAACAAGTACTAACCTAAAACATGAAACAAGCGCAAAGAATGAGGCTAAAACTGATGCAGGAAAAACACATTAATGCAGTGGCAGAATGCAAGGTATGAAACACGAGTAAAATTGCTAAACCAATGTGATAATGAATTAAAATCGCAAGAATTGACGAGTGAAAACATATAAAGCAATGAAAAGCAAATTGAAACGTGATTCAACAATCTAAAGAACGAAAAAACAGTGAGTAACTATGAGAAACAGAAATGTTTGGTGAAATGCCTGAGTGAAAAACAGAATTGAACAAAGCTCTTTGATGTAATGCCTCAATGACAAAAAATTGTGAAATAAGGTATGGCAATGGCTGGAACACGTTTTAATCACTACAAAAATGTAAGAATGACTTTAGAACTACAAAAAAAAAAAAAAAAAAAAAAAAAAAAAATAAAAACAAAAAGAAAAAAAAAAAAAAAAAAAATAAAAAAAAACATAAAAAAAAAAAAAAAAAAAAAAAAACTAAAACAGAAGATTCAAACCAAAAAGCAATGCAAAATTCTAAAACAGTGTATAATTTAGTGAAACATGCAGAAATGGAAATTGAACTAGATATAGCAAAATTGAAATGCAAAACTGAATTCCATAGATGAAACTAGATTGAAACAACAGTAAACACAACTAATTGAAATCTGAAATGTAAAACCAGAATCAAGAACTGATGCAGAATTGAATTTCTAAAATTGGTAAAACTAACTATAAAACCTAACTTGCTAAATTGGGAAAAACTGAAATATGAAATGGAAACTGGAATTAAAGCCATGAACATTTTTCAAATGATGAAACGAAAACAATGCAATGCAGAAATCCTAAAAACTAGTGCAGAAAACAAAATCTGATATGCAAAAGCAATTCTGGAATGAAAACTGAAATATGAGTACTATTGATAGAAATCTGACATTATGAATTTGGACCAGAACATAGAAACACAAAACGCATCACAAAAATAGATTGAAGAATCACTTCTGAATAGAAAACAGAATTAAAATACAAAAACAGAGTAAATTTTCTAACTCGGAATCGGCAAACGGAATGAAAGACATTGTAATGAAACGACAATGGACAGAAGGTAGTAAATGATGATTAGAAATGAATAGAACGGTGCAGAATCAATGAAAGAAAGAAACAATTGAAAAGAAACGATCTAACTTGTATTGAATTCAAGTCTGGAGCAGCATTACATCTTCAGAAATCTGGAAACTAACCCGTATGGAACTGGAAACGTGCAAAGAAAACTAAAGAAAATGGAAACTGTTGTTGCAATGTAGAACCGTGTGAAGGAAGCTATCTCTAAACCGTGACAGAACTAAGCCTTGTATAGGCAGAAGTAAGACTGAAACCGGAAATTAAATGATAAGAATTGGTTACAACAGGTCATCTATACAATGATTACTTCGACTGACCTAAAACTAATCCTAACTATATTTACAAAATGACTTAAGTAGCAGGTAAAACAGGTTAAGTGACTATTCCATCTTCAAAGCGTCAGCTGCTGTTTTTACCGGCTATCTCAGGTGCATATTATTAGTGGATATTTTTTTACAGGATTTGGTTGTAACAGTTTTCTCTTTCTTTTCTGTTTTTACATTCTGTTTGTTGTCCCCTTTCTGTTATGCAGAGTGCTGGTGCACACCATGTAAATAATAGGGGAAACTTGATGATTTTTCCAATAACATGAATATTTTACATTCTGAGAATTAAGACATATAACTAAGCTAAATGTTCAGTGCAAAGCAGCAGGTATCAGCCTCTAGTTCAGTAGTTTGCAAGTCTCAGCTCCAGTTTGCTCCAGATTCATTTAACCTTCTCCATTGGCAGCTTCAGGTGGCTTCTTCGGTTACTGGCAGGTGCAGGTCTTGATGATAACGTGTCATATTCAATACAGTATTGTATTCATGCATCATAGCTGATCTTCTAATTATTTGTTCATTATCTTCCTACTTGCATAGTTGTTCGTGATAACACATAAATTGTTGTGATTTCACCATATTTTTTTTAATAAAATCATCCTTCGATGCCTTTATTGAATATAATATAATAATATTTTTTTATATTTATTTTATTATTAAAATTTAGTTATGATTTGGTTGCTTTAAATAAAAAAAAGTTTATTTACTCTATCTTTTTTCTTATAATAAGATGGATTAAAATTTGAGAGGTAAATATTAGTATTATAGTATCTGAATATTTTGAAGTATAATTATAAATAAGTTAGTACATTGATTGCAATACATATTTTTTTTATCCGGAAACCTAAATAATATAATCCTACAGGTGGTTTCCTCTGATTATTTGTTCGTTGTCTTCCGACTTGCATAGCAGTTCGTGTGATAGCACCCAAATTGTTTTTTTTTTTTCTTTTTAATTTAACTTTCAGACCCTTCATACAATATGTTAGATTCATCTACATTGAGAATAGATTGTCATTTTATTATTTATTGATTGAAGGCTTCCATGTTATCATATTTTTTTGAGAACCATGATGGTTTCTCGGATCCACACGGGGTACCCTTTAATCTTCATTTGCACTTTTTTGAATTATGTTTAATTTTGGTGTTTGTGCCTTTACTTTAGTAATTTTTTTATATTTTTATATGATTGTCAAGATGTAATAGTTGTGACATAGGAAGTAAAATTAGCCTTTTGGTTTGGGTTTAATTTGGAGTTGTTTAGTGATGTGTTGATATTTGATCCTATTTTACCTTTTCACGCTATCAGATATTAGTGTTACTTTTATCTCCCGTATAAACAATGACGCAAAGAAGTACTTCTTTTTTTCAAGTTTCATGTTTATGCTTTTTAAATTCCGGTTAAATGGGTATCCATTTCAGTAAGAAAATATTAAGTAAGTCTCATTTTTTTTTTCTTTCTTTAATTAAGTTTCTATTTTAAAAAATTTGTTGCAATTAGGTCATTTTTGTTAGTAATATACTAATAACGTTAATTATATGTCACGTGTAGGTCTTTTTAGGTCCTTTTAATTGATCAATTGATATCTTCAATTGGATAAATTAAAATAATCATTATACTTATATGTTAAATTACTCTATTATAACTAATAATCGAAACTTAATTTGTAACTATCAATAATTTAAATTATAATAGTATTGCATATTTAAATTTATACAAAATTATAATATAGAAAATTTAATTTTTTTAATTATTTTAAATTTAAAAAAGAAATTAAAAAGGAAAAATTTTAAAAAAAAGAACCAGCGGGTCAGAGCAGGCTGGTCTGCCTTTGACTCGTCAATTTGGCCAGCTAAGCAGACTGGGTCAAAATGGGTTGACGGGTAGAAAACTCCAACCCGACCCACCCTTTTCTTGGCGGGCAAGTAGGTCGACCCTATGGACCAGACCCGCGTTGACTCACCTAATTTTTAGGTCCAAAAGATATCAAATAGTTTTTACCAATTAATAAAATTGTATTATAGCAAAGTAAAAAGAGTAGAACAAGTGTAAAAACCGCATACGCATACAGTGTAAATATAAGGTTAAATATTTTTGTAATCCCTTAACTTTTACTGCAAATTAGAAATTAATTCATCTTCAAAACTTTAGTCCAATTTAGTATCCCAATATGTGTGGGTTAATCCTTTTAACCAAATATTGTTAAGTTTATTTAACATTTCAAGTATGTTTCAAGATATTTTTTAGCTAACATTGAAGAGAAAATGTATTAAATGGTGCAAACAACTCAAATGTTATCATAAAACGCATTTGAAACGTCAATTAAACTTAACAAAAAATGATTAAATGGACTAAATCTACACATTTATAGAGTTAGGAGACTAAATTAGGTCAAAGTTTTGAAGATGGACTAATTCCAGTTTGGTCAAAATACGCATTTGGTTCCTATTTTCGTTCAATTTTTCTATTTTAGTCATAATATTGTTTTTTTGTTCAAAAAGGTCTTAATTTACGTCAATTTTGTTCAATTTGGTATTTTTTTGCTAACGTCGTTTAAACAATTAACGTTAAAGAACAGTGACTCCATGTTTCCCTTTGTGGTTTTTTAATATTTTTTATATTTTTTAATTTTTTTAAATTTTTTAAAAAAATGTGCACATGTTAATCCAATCGCCTGTCATGATTTAGACTCAATGTTTTATATTTACTTTGATTCCTATATTCCTTATTTTTGTTCAATTTAGTTCCAATTTTATTTAAAATTGGGCAATTTTGTCTCTTCCCAAATTGATACCAAATTTAATTTTTATATAAAACGTATAATGATATTTTTATTAAAAATTTTTGGTTGAAGGTTACTATTATATTAAAATTAGAACGAAAATTTTAAAGATGACAACTAACACCATAGATCTAAAATTTTAAAATTAGTCCTCATATTTACAATTTTCGTTCTAATTTTAAACTAATTATGACTCTAAACCAAAATATTTAATAAAAATGTGAATTTTATTAAAAATATCATTATAACATTTATATAAAAATTAAATTTAGTCTCAATTTTTAGTCTCAATTTGAAGAGGGACAAAATTATTCTATTTTAAAAAAATTGAGACTAAATTGAACAAAAATAATACATATAGAAACCAAATCTATTATTCATTATCTATTATATTTATTATATTATATATTAAGAAAAGAAGATACTACCAAAATTACTACATTATCTATTTTATTTTGTTGACAAGTGTCCTAAAAGGTTAGGTTTTAAGGGTTTTGTTGACAAGTGTCCTTAAACCCATTTTAATTATCAATAAAAAAATTCTAATGTATTTTTAATATATTTATTATTAAATAATAACTTATATTTAAAATATTAATTCATAATTAAACATTATAATATAAGAAAACTGTGAGACCCCTTTTACTACTCCCTTTTTTCTCTCTTCTACCACACACAGAACAACATACTCTCACCATCACTCTGTATCATTTTCTTCTCTCCCTGTTTCCTCCAATTCTCTCTAACAAAAAGGGCTTGAGCTCCAATCCAAATTTTGATCACTTCCTCCCTTCATGTAACAGCAATCAAGCCTGAGGCTAGTGCATAATCTCTTCCTCAAGTTGTACATCTCCTCCCCACGCGTAAGTTAACTCCAATTTCTTCTTTGTCTTCAAATTTTTGAATTTTGGATGCTTCAATCTTTCTGAGTCGAGTTAGGGTTCCATTCTCACTCTTAGTATTTATAAATCCAATTCCTTAGGTTGTGAAATTGAGTTATCTCCCTGTTGAGAGCTGAACTTACAAGTGGTAATTTCAAAAGGTAAGGGAAGCTAACCATTTTCTTAAAATTCGTATGGACATATGTTCTGTTGGCTCTGGATTGCGTGTTTGAGTGTTAAATTGATGTTTGAACTGCACAATTGGGTGTGTTTGAAATTGTGTGAAGAATCTGGGCTTCTGCATGTGGGAATAGGTGCGTAATCTGGTATTTTCGCCTAGGTGAGTGGCTCTCACCTGAGCGAAAACACCAGAAAACCCACCCCTATTCTTGCACGAAGTATCGCCTAGGCGAGTTGCGGTCGCTTGAGCGAGAGACACTCTCATCTAAGCGAACCAGCTTAGCCTGAGCGAGAGTTCGCCCATATTTTTATTTTTGCCCACTATTAGTGTCTCGCTCAGGCGAGAATAACCCGCCTAAGCGAGATGGCCTCTCGCCTGGGCTAGATCTTCTAGCTTAAGCGAGAACCACTGTAGGGGTATTTGATGTTCTGTTTTAATGGACGAGATTATATGTTTGAATGTGAACTTGTGCAACTAGCCCCTTATATGTTTGGAATGTTGTTGCTAATATTGTAAGTGGTGAAATTGGATGAATATGAAATAAGAGGAGATGTGGTTGAATTAGAATTTCAAAGGAAATTCAAAAGAGTATGTTAGTGTGTGTAAGGACGTGAGGACTTCGTATTTGTTGGTATCCTGAAACTCCAATAATCATTCACGCTCAAATAGAGCAGAATGGATTATGTCGTGAGGAGTAGTAGGAGGTCCTAGTCTTTGGACTTGATCAAGTCTTAGACGCGAAGGGGACTTACCCTGGGAGTGGTCGGGTGATAACCCCTTGCGCCTAAACTCTGCAGAGTTTGGGGACCGTCACAGGTGCACGCCACTAAGAGATCCAATGTCGCTTACACAATCCAGATATTGAGTCTAGAGTCTTATATTTGTGCTATGATGTGATGGTTTAAGTAACTCTGATAATTGTGAACATAATTAATTAATACTCATAATTGGAACTGCATGATTCTTCTTAATTAAGTTAGCTTACCCTTCTTGCCTATGTTGTTCTATTTGTATGTTCTCTCTTTTGCAATGATCACCTTATAATTGGACAGGAGTTGATCTTTGGCTTGGAAATCCAGTAGTAGCTTTTGGGTTATGTTCTATGGAGTTTTGTGATGTATAAATTAACTCTTCCTTGTATAGACTATACATGTTGATAGGGACTTATATGGTTATTTTAGATGACTGTATCAGCACTCTATAACAGTTTATTCCTACTATCTACTTGTTTGATCATGATATAATATTTTATTTAGTAGCGTGAAAACTATTAAATGAGATGTTACAAAAACAATATATTAGAAAATTTACTTTATCACCCATTTTATTTTTGTGATAAATGTAAAAAAAGAAATTTTTATTTATTTTACATTTTTAATTTCATTTTATTTATATTTATTTTTCTGTCACATATGCATATAAATTATTTTACATTTTTATCCTTTTATTTTATTTTTTATTCTTTTAATTTATATTTATTTTGTTGTCACATGTACATAAAATGTATTCTATTTTCTATCCATTTATTTGATTTTTAAACTAATTTATCTATACTATTTCTTTATTCTTAATGTTCTCCTTTTATAACATATAATTAATTGGCCATTTAATAAATCATTAAGGAATAACTTATATTTAAGTTATAATTTTTTGATACTATTTTTTTTTTTCAGTTTTAATATGATTTACAATTACTTGGTCATTAATAAAATTAAACTTAGAAAAATATTTTTTATTTTTTAAAATATAAAGTAATAGTATTTTAAAAAGTTATATATATATATATATATATATATATATATATATATATATATATATATATATATATATATATATTACCTATTAAAAAATTTACGTTATTATCCATTTTACTTAAAAGATAGTTTTTTATATATTTTCATATTTAATTTTGTCATTTTATGTTTTCTTATTACTTGGTCATTTATTAAAATAATATTTAGAAAAATCTTTTAGTTTCTTCTTAAAATAATATTAATAATACAGATTTATTAATAGTACAAATTTACGTACCATCATATAAAGAATTGTCTCTCTAAAGAATTATATTTATTAAATTATTATTTTAATTCTTAAATATTATTATTAATCTCTAAAACTACAATTATGTCTAAAGTTTGAATTTTTTTTTTAATCAATTTAATTCATGATATGCATTCTTAAATATTATTTTAAAAGTTTGTTGATATTAAAATAAATAAATAATTACTTATTTTAATATTTGTTTTTAAATCATTTTAGTTGTCATTAATTTTTTTAACGTATTTTCAATATATTTATTATTAAAGACTAACTTTTATTTTCAATATATTTTCTTTTCATTTTCAATATTATTCATGATTTTTAATTATTTGGTCATTTAATAAGTTATTAAGAAATACATTATATTTAAAGTATTTCTCAGTATTTAGTCATTCAATAAAATTAAATTTGGAAAATTATATTTTACTTTTATTTCTTAAAAGAATATTATTTTAAATAAATAATATATATTTATTAACAATACAAATTATTTACATTGTCATAAAAAAAATTGTCATATAATAATTTTATCTTTCAAAAAATTGTTAATAAAAGATTATATTTATCTTCTTTATATTCAAATTATTATATAAAAATATTTATTGTTGAATTTTCTTCATATTTTGTTAAGGTAAAAATTAAACTGATATTATTTAATAAGTTATGAATTAGCATGAATTTGTTTCATATTTTGATAAGTAAATATTAAACTGATATTATTTAATAAATTATGAATTAGCATGAATTATATTTATATAGAATTTGTATGAGATTTTAATTAATTATATTTTTAACAAAATAAATTAAAAGGTTATACTTAGTAGTTCATTTCAAATATTTAAAATATATATTTATAATAAAAAGATTACACTTCTTAATAATATAAATTTTATTTTATATTCATTGAATTCATTTTTTACTATTTTTAACTTTAAATTATCAGAGTTTATACTAAAACAAAAAGTAAGAAATAACAAACTAATTGCCTAATTATATACTATTAATGTATACAATATATGAGTTTGTCCATATAATCACTAGATAAGCATAGTACAAAATACTCGTTAGTTAAGTTTGTCCATACATTGATGAGACGAGTCAGACAATATACATTGCACAAGGTTATCCACACACAAATTATACGAGTCTATTAACACATTAGATGAGTCTGTCTATTTACTAATTAAATAAGTATTGCAATACACATCAAACGAGTCTCCACATACATTGATTAGACAACTATGTTCATACACTAATTAAACAAATATAGCAACAAACATTCATGAGTATGTTCATACACTGATTAGACAAGACTCTCCATACACAAATTATATGAGACTATTATTACACATTAGACGAGTTTGTCAACTCAATGATTAGATGAATCTTGCAATACACATTATACGAGTATGACTATAAACTGATTAGACATGAGTTTGTCAATGCATAGATTAAACAAGTCAATAATACATAGTAGACGAGTATATTCATACATTGATTTGTATTTTTAGCGAGTCTACTCTACATATTTTGCATGTCATCTATAATTTTGCACATTTTTTAACCTACAAAGTCTACTATTTATATTTTTTACATACATATTGTTTTTCTAAACCTATAAATCATTTTTCACATTGATTCTATTCAAAACTTAGTTATAAACTTAAAAATATTTATTATTTTTTCTCAACCTCTAATTCTCTTTTAATAAACACACAAACAAACACCAACCCGTGCGTAGGCACAAGTTTAAAACTAGTTGAATATAAAACATTCACTCTTACATGTCGTACATTGTTGGATTGACACATGAACATTTTTTTTTTAAATTAAAAAAAATCACAAAGTGACACGTGACAGTCATTTTTATTACCATTAATTATTTAAACAATATTAGCAAAAAAAGAACCAAATTGAACAAAAGTAACACAAATTAAGACCAATTTGAACATGAAAACAATATTAGGATTAAGATGGCAAAACTGAACGAAAAAAGAGACCAAATGTCTATTTTAGCCTTCCAATTTGTACCGAAAGTTAAGGGACCAAAAATATATTTAACCCTCAAATATAAATAACTACAAATTATAATATTCCAATGGTTAAGCATTTTCTATGTGCATATTTTTTATAACTTCAATAATCATTTTTCTATATTATATATATATATATATATATATATATATATATATATATATATATATATATATATATATGGTTTGGTCCAATTTTTGTTCAGTTTGGTTCCTCTTTTTTTTTCACGTTCAATTTGGTCCCTGTTTTGCTAAATTATATTCAATTTCATCCTTTTGGTTGACACCATTTAAATTGATAACCGCAAAATGTATAGGCTGATATTGTTCACATTACGCAAATTGTTTTAATTATGACTATTTATATTTTGTTCAAATAAGTCTCTATTTTAGTTAAATTTTTTCAATTTAGTCTCACCCTCCACTTTATTACCCTTAATCTCCACTTCATCATGACCCTCACCATCCACTCCTTAATCACCATCATCCTCCATTTCATGACCTTTCACCACTGTCGTCATCACCACCACCACCACCAAACTAAAACCACCACCATCACCACACTAAAACCACTACCACCACCAAACTAAACCCACAACTACCACCACCACGACATAAAGAAAATTAGCTAATCAAGCCTAAAGATACACGTCTTCTCTTTCTAGCTAAATCTAATATAAAGAAAAGAAAAAAGGCCAAATCTAATTTAATTAGATATAATCTTAAACCACAGGCTAACTCATGCCAGTTGACAATTCACTGTACAATTATATTAAACTTAAGTAACTTTGTATTAATAACATTATTGGGAAAAACTTTGACCGACACCTTTTTCTTATGCACTTATTTAATATAATTTTAATAACTTTTTACTCCTTTTAATTAAAAACTTAGCTCTCAGGGTTTGTAATTAAATGAAGTATACAACCATTAAGATGATCAATTGTACCATCAAAACCAACTTTGATAGCAAAAATCCACTTACAACCAACAATAGATTTACCATATGGTAGCGAGATGAGTTCTCGAGTTCCATCATTTTAAAGGTACTTATTTCATCAAGCATGGTCTGGGCCAACTAAGATAGGCTAAGGCATCACATTCAAATTTTGGAATTAACATGGAAGAAATAAATGAAAAGCATGTATAAAAAGTTGGTAGGTCTATTGAGATGGGGTTCACTAGGGAGATACAACACCAATATGAGACGTGAGCCCAAACCACATAAGGGATTGACACTACTTCCAACCCAAAACCTTAAGTTAATAGGTTTAGAGGTTTTCTATCTTATATGATGCTCAACTTTCTCATTTTTATCTAATATGAGACTTAAACTCACACTTGCATTGTCAACAATCGTCCCCTAAAGGGTGAGTCCTTTCCACATTGGTACATTATCCCTCGAGTGGAAGCATTCCCAGCCACGAGTACACCTTCCATACCATTGTTTATCTTAAGGGACACCCTAACCTAAAACCTTGCCAAAAAAAATTATATAGGGACCATATACTCGTATAAGTTGATCACTGCAACATCCTAGTAGGATATCACTTTAAATAAATAAAATAAACAATTTATCGAAATAAATTGCTCCTTTATTATCAAATCATTTCCCAAAAACGCAGGAAATTTAAAACTTTTAAACTTAAGATTCACGATATAAAGTCAAAATATTCATAATCAGTCTTTACAATTCAAATTTCCAAAAGCTATAAAACCATTAATTAAATTACATGAAAATTTAATAAAATAAGTCTTTATAAATCCCCATGTAATCTATTCCCGCTCTCCGCCACTAAGCATCTCTTGGCCCACCTGTAATATCATCTGTTCCCGGATAACAAGTTACCCGATCATCGCCACACATAAACAAATAGGGTGAGCTATGCACATAAATAAAAATAAATATGAAATAAACCCACCCAAAAATCTCATAATTATTTATCTTAAAAAAAATACCCATTTTCCTACACTCATAACTATTATGAGTTTATGCATGTATTCTTGATCATGGGACTTTTCAGTGCTTCCACGAACCTCCTTGCTCGTGATCCAACCTACGAGCCTATCCCGCTCGTAGTCCTGCTTCACGGACTCCTTCGCCCGTCATCCAAACTCCTCGCTCGGACTCAAACACGCATACCCGCCTTTCCTACTATGAACTCCCTCGCTCATAGCATTCTCAAGTTTGAGCATGAAATGAACTCCCTCGCTCACTCATCTCAGATAAGAGTACCTCCGGTGAACTAAACCGTTCACGTTCCGCATGCGGTCCACCCATCACGAACTCCTCGCTCGTGACTCAAACCAAGCACATCCCAGATCACCTATGGACTTAGTCCTTTAAGCCCAACATCATAAACATAAAATTCCCAGCTGCAGTCGTATTTGTCTGGCGCTGCCAAAGCGCCGCCTAGCGAAGAATCCACGCATACCGCCAAGCGCCACATCACTATTTTGCCAAAATCGTCACATTGCGTGGCTTCCGCCTGGCGGGTCTATTCTATACCGCCAAGCGTCGCACTAGTAAAAGTTACCTTTATTGGTTCATCTAGCAAAACTAATTTCAATTTATTCCTACACAATACAGATACTATTTAATCATCAAATTTATCGTTCATAATTAACACCCAATAATCATAGCAGGACTCAGAATGCACCATCACACACCATATGTATCAATTATATACATCTATACTTCACATGTATTCATAAAACCTATCAATAACAAGTGTTATACCCGACAATTCTGCACTAAATAATACATAAACAACACATTTTTAAACTAGCAATGACATCATGTTAAAACAAACCGCAAAAACAAAACAGTAAATTCCATGTGTGACCAGTGGAGTTTTCCACAACCTATAGATTTAGCTCTAGAAAACAAAAATGCGAACCAGCGAGCTCCAATAATAACTTGTGGATTATTCCACAACTTGCGGATTTAACTTTAAATACACAAGAGTCAAAACAACGAGTTTCACAAGTGACTAATGAATTTTCCCACAACTTGTAGATTTGGCTTCGAATGCGCAATAGTCAAAACAGTGAGTTCCACAAGTGACTAGGGTATTTTACCACAACCTGTTAATTTAGCTTCGAAAATGAAAGAGGAAAACCAAGAAATAAAATTCACCTAAGCATTGACACAATTGATGGATTCTTAATAAACTCATAAAATCTTACTACACCTGAAACCAAATTAATAGTACCCTTAGGAACCATACTCACTCCACTAACTTTATCCAAGACCTCAAATTTAACCAATTCATAGTACTCTAACACAAATCATAATTTCATCATCATAAGGAAACATCTCCAATTGCTATTACACCATGGATTTTCCCATATGCTCAAGAACAACAACAAAACAATTTTATTCCATACAACATTTCACCTATACTTTTGTAAATGATAAATTCAGTTCATCAAATACTTTAAACAAAATTTCTAATCAACTTACCACCAACATCCTGCAATTCACAAAATTTCGCAGCCTCAACCAAAACCCATTATAAAATCATGCTTAGTTCAACAATAATTAACTCTCGAAAGGAAAACAAGTTATATTTACAACCATTGCCCCAACCTCAAATAAATTCACATGGTAAGAAGATCAAAATCCCTAATTTCCCCATTGATTCATCCAAACCAAAATTTAAAGTAAATAGATTAAACATCTTAACCTCACCATCAAAGTAAATTTTTCATCTATCTCATCTCATATTCACCACAAAAAAAAAAATTGACAATAATCGTAGACACACAAAAAAATTTTTTTTTATCAATAAACTTAATCACAAACAACACTACCACCATCAATTCAACCATTAAGAAACTTGTTATCATCTTCATCCATAAGAATGAAATTACCCCTTCATAATTCCATATTTTCAAATACAACCAACTCTCCATACATAATCACAAACATAACGAGAACAAAACTTAACACCTCCTTACACCAAAGCATAACCCAAATATGCATTTCACAATTCCTTAATTCCATAAATAAATTTACAATCATTTCTCTACACACAATCATGTAATATCAAGAAAATGGTTTAGCATCCCTCACACCAAACACCCAACATTCTTTTACCACAAGGATAAACACTTCTTATCTCATATACAAGACTAATTTCTGCAGTTCCTCTTTCTTTTGCTCCCAACTTATGTTTTTCTTCCTCTCTCCCAAGCCCTAAATTTCCCTATGTCTGCCTCAACTTTTTGCCTCCCTAGGTGAATTAGGAATTTACAAAAAAATAAACTTTATTTTTCCCTTTTTTTTTTCTAACCAAGCTTTGAGCCTATAGTTTAATTATAAATTACGTTTCTTATTGCAAATCATCTTTTAAAATAATAATATGAAAATAACCACACGATTGGCATACATAGGACTTGAATCCAAGTCCTTTTACACAAAAAAAGTACTCTTAACCATTTAAACTAGTATTATTCCACATCATCACCTTCCTAATTATTAACAATAAATTCTCCTTCCATTCCCAAATATTAAAATTAAATATTTATTTATATTTAATTTTACCGGGTCTTAAAATCACCAAGATTAACTATCGACTATGATATCATTGATGGGCTTTTAGAGAGGGGTTTGGTGGGGAGACAAACAACACCTTGATCCCAACTCACATAAGGGATTGACACACTAATATTATTTGATATCACATTACCAGTATTATCACTTAGATATTTGGGCCCCAAAACCCTATAAATACAACTAGTGTTCGAAAACACACATTGTCCTACTTATTCTCTCTTATTAAAAAGATCTTACATGTCTTACTAACTTCAACGTCAAAAAAAATCTTTTGCATGTGGATCTTTCCATATGCTTCAACCCTCAGGAGCCGTCATCAAGATCTTGCCACATGTCCAAAGACTGGTCTTAAGTTTATATATATATATATATATATATATATATATATATATATATATATATTTTGTATTT
>Ga0209589_1008959_pt1 | contig 15389 bp, 7 predicted proteins | sample CowpeawhiteBW_FD_187525 | JGI IMG/M metagenome (GOLD analysis project Ga0209589, IMG submission 187525) | Root nodule microbial communities of legume samples collected from California USA - Cow pea white BW (SPAdes) (version 2) | ecosystem: Host-associated > Plants > Roots > Nodule | place: USA... | reverse complement strand
TTATAAAAAATATTTAATTGATATATGGAACAATAAAAAAATGGGTATGGGTATGGGTATAAGAAAATACCCGTTACCCGGTGGGGATGGGGATGGGTCAAAAGTTGTATACCCGTTGGGTTTGGGATGGGGATGAATTTTTATTATGGGAATGGGAATGGGATCATGATACCCGTACCCGCCCTGCCCCGTTGCCATCCCTAATTGCATATTGAGATATTTTAAGTATACACTGTCCCTCATGTGACTATATCAATAATTACCTAGAATTAACACGTGTATATTTGTCTTAGGTTTGTGTCCCTTATTATTATTATTATTATTATTTTCATTTTTTTCTATTTAAGGGTGAAATCCAGAGAAGACAGGATTTTAAAAACCCTCTATAATTATTCAAGGGTGTTAGATATACAACTTTTTTGAGTTTTATCATCAAATAAGTATTGGATTTTTAGGAAATCTGGACGATATATATATATATATATATAAATCATATCGGAAGAAAATAAAAAGTATTTGCATGATATTAACTGATTTTCTTCCTTCAAAATAAAACAATTTAAAATAACACATCTTAGTTCTACTTATTATCTATTTGATCGCTTACCAAATAACACACTATTCAAATAATATCGATGATCAAAATAAAAATAAAACTTTTACAAAGAACTAATAATAAATTGAGATACAAATACAAATAAAACTATTATGAGACACTAAAATAAAAGAAATTATATTAAGAAAAGTACATAACAATAATACACTTGTTAATCCTAATGAATCACTTACATATCATACGAGTACTAACTAAATCACTTGGGTAAGTAAACAACTCGAGTCAAAGCAAAAATAGTTTTTTATTTTTTATAGAAGACAAAAAACAATCTTTTTATTATCTATCTAAGAAAAGTATCACAAAAAACTAAAAAGTTATTTAAGCTAATGAAAAAAAATACTAAATTGTACGATCAATTGTCCAAAAATAATTGTATCTTGAGAAGCTTTCATAGAATCTTGCTCCTTGCATTGGAAGTGTGATTATCTATTATCTTTTTGTTATAGAATTGAAGTGGTAATTACCAATCAGACATGAATCTAATATCATTATTTCCAACTCAATTTTTAGAGTAAGTCTTTCTTTTTCTATGTAATTTTCATTTCTTTTCATTTTTACTTTAGGTAAGACTTAAACTTGTACTTAAATTTTCAAACTTTTAGTGACCACAAAACATGAATAGATACTTGTCACATTGATCCTAGATATGCACTTGAGTGAGATGACATGTTCTCCATGTTATCTTTGTCAACTCCCTTGTTTTTTTCACTTGCAACATTCAAATTTCCATTTTCTTGGTTCCCCAATAGAGTGATTTGTAGCACTCTTGCTACTGTTGTGTGTTCTTCAAACTGCTTTGGAGAATCTCCAATCTCTTTGCTTGAGAGGTGCAAGTCCACATACCAGCTAAAGCAAATTCACTGCCACACTCTCAAAATTGGTCTCTCTTCAGACCCTTTATTTCAAAATAGAGTCATAGCCTTCTGTTGTGCTCATCAATCAGGGGATATGGACTATGCCCGTCAGGTGTTTGACACAATCCCGCACCCAACTGTGTTCATTTGGAATACCATGATCAAGGGGTATTCTAGGATCAACCGTCCTGAGAATGGAGTTTCCATGTATCTATTAATGCTGGCCAATAGCATCATGCCTGACCGTTATACATTTCCCTTCTTGTTGAAGGGATTTAACAGTGACATGGCTTTGCAGCATGGGAAAGTGTTACTTAACCATGCAGTGAAGCATGGATTTGATTCTAATTTGTTTGTTCAAAAGGCTTTCATACATATGTTTTCCTTGTGTGGGCTTGTGGATTTGGCTTACAAGGTTTTCTATAAGGGTGATGCGTGGGAAGTAGTTACCTGGAATATAATGCTATCCGGGTATAACAGAGTTAAGCAATTTAAGAAATCAAAGAAGCTTTTTATTGAGATGGAGAAGAGAGGAGTGTCGCCCAATTCAGTTACACTAGTATTGATGCTTTCTGCATTCTCTAAATTGAAGGATTTTGATGGGGGCAAGAACATTTTTAAGTATATTAAGGAAGGTACTGTTGAACCTAATCTCATATTGGAAAATGCTTTGATCGATATGTTTGCATCTTGTGGAGAAATGGATGCTGCACAAGGTGTTTTTGACAATATGAAGGCTCGAGATGTTATTTCTTGGACTTGTATTGTTACTGGGTTTGCCAATGTCGGTCAAATTGATTTAGCTCGGAAGTATTTTGATCAAATGCCAGAGAGAGATTATGTTTCCTGGACTGCTATGATTGATGGCTACCTCAGAATGAACCGTTTCATAGAGGTTTTAGCACTCTTCCGTGAGATGCAAATGTCAAATGTGAAACCTGACGAGTTCACCATGGTAAGCATTCTAACGGCTTGTGCTCATCTGGGAGCACTTGAGCTAGGGGAATGGGTGAAGACTTATATTGACAAAAACAGTATAAAAAATGATACTTTTGTCGGGAATGCTCTGATAGACATGTACTTTAAATGTGGGAATGTTGGAAAAGCAAAAACAGTATTCAAGGAAATGCTTCAGAAAGACAAATTTACCTGGACAGCGATGATACTTGGCCTTGCCATTAATGGCCATGGTGAAGAAGCTCTTGCCATGTTTTCAAGTATGATAGAGGCTTCAGTTACACCAGACGAGATAACCTATATTGGGGTCCTGTGTGCATGCACACATGCAGGCATGGTAGAGAAAGGAAAAGGTTTTTTCACTGCCATGACCATGCAACATGGAATTAAACCTAATGTGACACATTATGGATGCATGGTTGATCTCCTTGGTCGTGCTGGGCATTTAGAAGAAGCCATTGAGGTCATAGTGAATATGCCTGTGAAACCAAATTCAATTGTTTGGGGATCACTTCTTGGCGCTTGTAGAGTACACAAAAATGTGCATCTAGCAGAAATGGCAGCTAAACAAATTCTTGAGCTAGAGCCTGAAAATGGGGCTGTTTATGTCTTGTTATGTAATATATATGCTGCCTGCAAGAGATGGGAAAACCTGCGTGAGGTGAGGAAAATGATGATGGAGAGGGGAATCAAGAAAACACCAGGTTGCAGTTTGATGGAGTTGAATGGCAATGTTTATGAATTTGTTGCTGGGGACCAGTCACATCCTCAATCTAAATATATATATGAAAAGTTAGAAAACATGATGCAGGACTTGATTAAAGCAGGTTATTCACCTGATACATCAGAGGTTTTCCTTGATCTTGGGGAGGAGGATAAGGAGACTGCACTTTACCGGCATAGTGAGAAGTTGGCTATTGCCTATGCCCTCATTAGTTCAGGCCCTGGAGTTACTATAAGAATAGTTAAGAACCTTAGAATGTGTGTGGATTGTCACCAGATGGCAAAGCTGGTTTCAGAAGCTTACAACAGGGAACTAATAATTAGAGATAAAACCAGATTCCATCATTTCAGGAATGGTTCATGTTCATGTAATAATTTCTGGTGAACATTTTAACAAGAAGATCCAGAAGAGTAGCCACAATACAAGCCTACTAAGTTGTGAAGTTCTCACATTGACATAGAAATATACATTATATACTTTTGTGCTCAAGTCATGTCAATTTTTATCTCCATTATATAATTATAGAAACTTGACACCACCTGCACATTCTGTGGGAAAATATGTTTACTGTCACAATTAAATTACTTTTTAAATATGTATATCAAACTTATATAGTTAGGTTTGACTAAAGATAAAATCATTCTAGAATATATAAATAAATGTAAATTATATCTTATAAGTTTTTTTTAAAGTTGAGTTAGACTTAAAATGTATTTTTTTATTACCGTTCACAAGAAAATGGTAAGGAAAATTTCAAATAGAAGTTGATCAAGGTTGCAAATATCAATTGTCAGCTCGTGTCACTTTATTTTTTTCCTGTCACAAGTATTTTGAACTCATTAAGCCAGAAACTAACCCATTTAATGTTGTGACTCTCAACAAGTTAACTTGAACATATTAATGATGTTACAATTTTGAATCAAATGGTTTTATTAACTATTATGTATACAAGTGCTTATTATCTTTGTTACCATTGACATGATAAATGCTTTGTTACGGATGACTTACATATACAACGTTACACATTTGTACATATTTTATACCATTTTGTCCTTATTCACGCAGCTTTTTAATATTTTCTTTACGAAAACTATTGTGTGAATTGTTATTTTTAGTTTAATAAGTATAAAAAAAAAATGCAATCACACGTGGTGTGTTCTTACCAGTTCTCACTATATGCCACATCTTAGGTGGAAATATATGAGGACTACGTTGAAGTGGGGACATCAACCGCAATTTATGAAGCAACCAAGAAAAGATAAATATCAAACAAAAAAGTTTTGGCTAGAATCGTTGGTTATGTTATGTTCACTTTGAACCGTTAAGTCACCTCTCCCAACAATGGTTTTTTCTGCCATGTTTTCTCCCACTCTCAACCTTGCCATTTCTTCCACCACATACTGCTGTAAAAGAAGAATAACACCCACAAGAAGTGTTACAGTGAGAGCTAGCTCTACAGAGAAGGGTGAATCCGAGGACAAAGAAGCCTCAGCATTCAACCCTTTTGGGTTTGTCACTGACAACGCTTCAAGCCGCAGTGCTATTCAATTGCCTGAGAGCCCTGCTGAAGATGGCAACGTTGGCCAAATGCTTTATGTACCAATCTTTCTTTTCTCCTTCTACTTCCTTTGATTCCTGATATATAACATTGAAGACTTTGTGTTGTTTGTGCATGACTTGATGATGCTTCTTCAACTATTAATGTTTGATTGATCAGTGATGCTGGTTTTCACTGAGTGGGAATGTAGTAATAGTTTTTGTTTTGCTAGAGGACAGAAGACAAGGGCAAGGAATACGGGTCATACGTTAAATCTGGCAAGTTAAGATGGTTTGTGCGAGAAACTGGTACTGTTTGTTTCTTAGCTGAGGAATTGGTTTCTGATTTTCCATTTTCAAGTTTAAGAAATGTATGGAAAATGCTCGCTTTTGGATTTTTTTTTCCTTGTCTTATTTTGCAGGGTCAGCTAGTAGCAGAAGAGGAACAATTGTCTTTCTTCATGGTGCTCCTACACAATCTTTTAGCTACCGAGTTGTTATGTCTCAGGTTTTCATGCTACTTCTATTTTGTATGCAATCAAACATGATCTTCTCATCAGAATGAATGATTTTGAGCCTCTCATATCTCAGAAGGACAAAATTTAAAAATTGTTGTGTTTTCTGTGGAGGTCTTCGGTCAGAATTAGAGTTTCATCACTGTAACGAGGTTAAACTTAATTTTTGATTGGAGCATAGAACAACACAAGCAATTGTATATTTTGTCCTTTTCAAAATCCTTGAACTCTTCAACCCCAGTAGCCAATAATGAACTGTGTGCTGTTAGTGTCAGCTGTTACCATGTAACTAATGCAATAATTTGAAGTACTTATTGTTCCCTTCTTTCTCCAGATTATGAGTAACTTTGAGCATTACTTGTTCTTGATTTTACACTGTCACTTTACCTTCATTGCATGTTTTTCATTATCTTATGATTAAATCTGTTTAAATTTTCTCTGTTTTAAATTTTCTTCCTCTTAAAACAGTTGTCAGATTCAGGGTTCCATTGCTTTGCACCAGACTGGATAGGATTTGGTTTCAGTGACAAACCGCAGCCAGGATATGGTTTTGATTACACAGGTTTTGTGATGAAAACATCTTATATATCATAAGCAGTTTTTCCTGCAGAAACCTCATTAATGCATTTCTTTCATTTCTCATAGAAAAGGAGTTCCACGATGCATTGGATAAACTGCTTGAGGTGTTAGAGGTCAAATCCCCCTTTTTCCTAGTTGTTCAGGTACCTAAAGAATGAATAATACAATCTGCAGTTAGTAGCATATTTTGCATTCAAAATTTTCTAAAACGATGTGATACATTTACATAAAGATGGAATGCTTCTCTTAAAAGTAGATGTATATTCTAGTTGCATTTTAGTTTTGTGAACTCCTTACTAAATACTGTGTCTAACATATGTTCGTAATTCTCCTCAAGGGATTTCTTGTAGGTTCCTATGGACTAACTTGGGCCCTGAAGAACTCAAGCAAGATATCAAAGCTAGCAATACTGAACAGTCCATTAACAGATTCATCTTCCATTCCTGGACTTTTTCAGAAGCTAAGGTTTATTTCTTACAGTACCAATGAATGTATAACTGAACTTCTCGGCTAAATCTATGCAAATGTTCTGTAGATTTATCTCTAAAATTTCAATCACTTGAAGGCTATGGAGCACTGTCTTCACTTCCAAATGTTCTAGTAACTGAGTATTTCTTCAACTAAAGAACAACCTTATTCCTATTCTTATCAATGAATAGTACCTTATCAATGGAGCTAAAAAATTAGAGTATTTCATGACAGTTTTTACCAATGAATGATGTGGTTTGGCCATAAATATGTTCTACATGTCACAATGCAGAGCTGATACTAATGCTGTTTTGTCTTTTTGTGACATGTTGGCTGTTTGATCTTGATTCATATACTATAATAACTCCATTGATGTTTTTTCTTTCGTTTCTAGAATTCCTCTGTATGGTGAATTTACAAGCCAGAATGCTATCATCGCTGAGCGGTTTATTGAAGGAGGTAGCCCGTATGTATCCAAAAATTGTACATGACTATTGCCTGGTAATTTTATAAGTTGAAGCTGTAAACTGCAACTTACTATGCCATTTCCAAAGTGCTGAAAATATCTTGTATAGTTTTTCACAGATAGAAGTAAACAAATTAACTTAGCTTAATTAGGAATATAAACCAACAATTTCGCACATCCATTAAACCAGAATCATACTAGGCTTTAGCACCACCTTATGTGGTAAGTGTTTCACTTATGAAAACCTCCTTGTCCTTCATATAATGCATTGTTCAAAGACTGTGAAGTCCTGCAATTTTAGTGCAGGAGCAGCATTGAGCTTACTCATTGTTGTTTTCAGTAACCCACTGGTGCAAACATCTTTCTTGTTAAAGCATCAAAATGTGAATTAAGGAAATAACACTTCCTCAAACTAAAATTTTTTAAGGATCTTGTTCTTATAGATTGTCTATTTTGCAGTTACGTTCTAAAAAATGAAAAGGCTGACGTGTACAGGCTACCTTATTTGAAAAGCAGTGGACCTGGATTTGGTTAGTGACAGACAAGACATCATCACTTTGGTGGTCTCAAATTTTCTGCTTGTAATTCAATTTTAAGGAAATTGTTTATAAAACCGATAGATATGTTATATTATATGCAGGAAGTGAAGAAAAGTTACTTTGTGCCAAGTTCAGAGTGATGTTCATGAAAAATGATTATATTTATACCTGATATATATATTCAGTTCAGTCACTAGAAAAACCATGGTTTATTAACTATAAATTTATGTAATGAACATAAGTAAAACTAATTTTGCTGACTTAGTTTTAGTAACAACCAAGTTTCTGATGTTGGGTTTCAGCACTACTTGAAGCTGCAAGAAAAGCTAACTTCAAAGGTACTTTCAATCAAATAGCAGAAGGATTTGCAACTGAGAGGTATATTAATTTCATGCTTCGTTATTATCATTATTTTGGAATTGATTAGTTGTTCTTGATGAAAGAAGCGGGGGAACTAAATGTTGGAAATAGTCCAAGTGTGAGTCAAAGTCACACATTAGATAGAAAAGATAAAGTTAAACACTATATAAGAATAAAGACCCATAACACCATTGCTTTAAGGTTTTGGGGTAAAAGTGGTGTCAAATGTCTTATATGTGTAAGACTAATATCATATAACCATATGGAATCACAATCTCTCAATGACTATAACCATATGATATAAAATATATATAACCATGACCATAAACCATATATATGAAAAATATATAAAACCCAACACTAAACATCTGGGTGGCAACAGTAACTCTCAGACAAGAATCAAGTTTACTTTTTAGCATGTTGGGAGATTGAAACATTTTTAATCTGACATATATAGTATGTAGTATACACTATTAATTTGAATCCTCTAAAACTATTTATCAGCAAATGTTAGTTGTTAGTATTTTGTTAGTGGATGAAGTTAAACTCACAACTCTTTCGCCTTTTTTTCCAAACCCATCAAACAAATCTTATAACTCTCAAATATTATGAGAGAAGTTGAATCCATGATCTCTCTCGCCTTTCTTTCAACTTTATCACTAACTCACCTTATAACTCCATTCATTTTTCAGCATATTCATTGTTTGTTATGCATGTGTGTAGAATGACAACTCTAATTTGTGGGAAGAGATATGAAAATCAAAATCTTACCCTAAACTTGCATTGATAACTAGGGTTTGTAATTTGATTACAGATGGGATAAACCAATTCTTGTTGCTTGGGGATTATCAGACAAATACTTGCCTCAGTCTGTAGCAGAGCAGTTTAAGAATGGAAATCCATCACAAATTCAGCTGAAATTGATAGAAGGAGCAGGTCACATGCCACAAGAGGACTGGTAAACAACTTTGACATAGCATTAAATAGGGAAATATTTTTTTCAACATACTAAGAATATACCCTTTTGAATCTTTGACAGGCCTGAGAAAGTTGTTGAAGCTTTCAGAATGTTCTTCTTCTGATCTCAACAGCTACCTAACCCTGCTGCCTGCAGGCATCACAGTGTTTATTTGATTGGAAGATAATTCCTTAGTTTTTACATAAATTGTAAATTTAGTTTGCCTTGATTTTTTTTTTTCATTTTTATCTTTTAATTCTGGAATACTGATAAAAGTATATCTTTCTTCAGATGAACTTGTCCTCCATTTCCTAATAAACACCCATATTGTCTTTGATTATTCCTTTAAATAATGAGTAAATGTTGAGAGGAACACAAGTTTTGAGTAAGATTTTTATGATTTAAATGATATTTTGAATAAATCTTTAACTCTATACTGTTTAGCTTAAAGAAAACATTTTTAATTATTTTAAAATTTTGTTTAAGAGTACAAGAGAAGAAATTATGAGTTTAACTTTGTGAAGAATAAATGAAAATAAGGTGGAGTCTTACAAAGTTAACCTTACAAAATGAGTTTGTAAAAAAGATTTATATTTATTTATTATTATAAATTGATATTACCTTTAATTGATGTGAGATTTTTAACGCATCTTATTCGTGTCTGAAACATATATATTTCTAATGTGAAACTAGATATTAATAGTGATTCAAAGAGCGATGTTATAAATAATGAAACGACCTTATAACGAGTGAAATAATAAACTTATTAAACAACAAAATTTACTATAATGATCTTAAATTCTTGATTTTGATTATATTAAGAAATCAACTTTAAATTTAACTTAAACTTACAAAATCAACAAAATAAAATTTGTACCTTGTTATTATAAATTAGTTTTGTCTCTGATGAGTAAGGACGTGACTTTCAAAATTAAGTTTATTTCTTCACTATTTTAATTTAAGACCGAACCAAAAGCATTTTTTTGTTCTTTAAACACTAGGCATTTTACAAATAGTTATATAGTAAATAATTTAAAAATATGGCTTTGCACTTAAATTTGAAAGTGAATTTTAATTAAAATGATTATGGTATTGTTGATTAAAAAATGTGTTGGCAGCGAAGGATTTTATGAAAGTTGGCGAACCAAAATGTGGTGCCAATGAATGATTTTGTGAAATGAGGTACAGAGTTTGGTGTCATGTTAAGTGCCAACTATCCACTATGTTCAATCCTACAAACTTTCACTATTTATTAGGTTTTTTCTTTTATAGACTACAACTACAATTTTTAGCTTTCTAAAGTATATTTTTTTCATTAAAAATCTATATCAAGACATGAGAAAAAAAATATTATAATATATAAATACAACAAATAGTTAGGTTTTAAAAAGTTAAGTTAAAACTAAATTTACTTGTTAACATAATAGTATATATTTTTATAATAATTTAGAAAAAAAAATATATTTAATCTTAAAAAGATTTATAAAGGTTGAAGTCAAATGATATATTAAAATGTAGTCATTAATGCTGCATTTCTTTTTCTAATTAAGAATGAGAAATCATGAATTGGTTGTTGCAAACACAATGAGACAAGAGTTTAATGAAAATAAAGTGGCATGGCACCATAGCTTAGGAAAAAGACTATGAAACATTGCAATCAAACAATTCTATTTCACTTTTTTTTTGTTACTTTTTAACTATTCTATTAAATTATTAATATTATCATTTTTGTTGTGCTCTTAAAATATACTGATGTATAATAATTTTAATATTTTAAAATATATTTATAAATAGTGTGAAAACATTCACAACATGTATACATGTATATGTATTAATTTTTATATGTGAAGGAGCCAAAGTATTCATCAAAAGACATAATTGAAAAGGAACTGATCAATGAATCCAATGAAAGGTTTTTAGGGGTAAAAAAGGGAGAAAAATTATGTAAAAATAGTGTGCCAAATAAGTGGGCTATTATATTAAAAGATTATTTTTTGATTCTACAAATCACTTTGACATTAACTTTTTTGTTTATATTATTATTCAATACTAATACCATTTGTTAGAATTTTAATCTTAGTCATTGGAAAATCATGTATCGTTTAAATTGATAAATTTTGAAATAATCGAATTGTAATATTATTTATAATAGTGGTAGGATGAAATTAAATTAAATTAAATACGTTATCTGTAATTAATGAAAAAAATAAATTGTTAAAATTAATGCTATTTATATATATGTTTAATAACTAATATTAATGTTATAAAACAAGTTTAAAAATAGAAAATAAATAATCAATTATTCCGTATAATTAGTTTATTTCTTAATTGTTTTAGTTAAATATTAAATAATAATAATAATAAAAGAAATTTAATTTTTTTCCTAGATCGAAATTTCAATAGAGCATGCACATTATTCTAACTTATAGATTGGTATCCTTTATTGGTAAATGAGACTTAAACTTATTAATGATTACATTTTAATTAAACATAACATAAATTTAGAATTGAATTACTTACCTTAATAATGTTTATACCACAATTTAATGATAGTAGTGGGACGAAAGTTAACTTAATGTTCTTAATTATATATTTAATAAATTATTAAATTGTATAATTTTAATATTGAATACTAATTCATTATTTAATTTTATTATTAATGCTCTTTAATATCAATTTTGATAATTAATTAATAAATGTTTAGCTTAATGCTATTTATGTATAATTTTGATGATTAAATCAATTTCTACAATTTTAATATTAAGCAGTAGTGCATAATTAAAAATTAAAAATAAATAATAACTTTTTAACTATATCTTTATACTTATTTTTTTATTTAAAATAAATACTATTTTAAAATAATAATAATAATAATAATATTTCAACTGCCGTTATTAAATATTGAATTGAACGGAGAAATGCAAGCCTCCTTTCTTAAATAAAATCACACACATTACCGTTACAAACATAAATACACCATAACTATTTTTTTGTTGTGTAAGTAAAAAAATGTATATACTATGATTAAAAACGTTATGTGAAAAATTCGAATATTTTTTTCAATTTAATTTTTTTCAAAACGTAATTAAAATATTATTATTGTATGTTTAAAGTGACGTTAAATATTTTAAAAAAGCTATAAATATAAATTTATAAAATCAATATATAATATAATCAATATATTATCATAATATATACGAATACTTCCATCTTATAAATGGATTTTGTAAAATTGATTTAAATAAAAACATATCTATATATTTTAATTTGATTTAGTAAATCTTAATAACCTTTTAGTCGTAATATTTGTCATATGTTTTATTTTAATTATTTTTAACTCGAGGTAATATTAATATTTATTAAAAGAGTTAGTAGTGATTTTATTATATTAATATATTATTTTATCAAACCATCGTCTCCAAAGAAAAATGTTAAGATTATCTAATGATCACGTCTTTGCTTTAACAGATATCAGTATGAATAAATCAAGTAAAAGATAAACATTAAATAATTGTTAAGACAATAAAATGTATTAAACCTTCTACAAATTTAAAATCTAATCCAACACGAAAGAGTAACACTTGTACGATTTTTTTTTTTTATACAACCTAAATCACTAACAAAATATTATTGACAGTAATTATAAAAGTCAAAACAAAATAATCAAGGTTTTATTTAAAAAATTGCTAACCAATCCATTGGATTGTACATATTTGCATTGCAGAATGGTATCTACAAATATTCGATTCCTCGAAGAAGTTTACTTTATATTTTGTCAATTATTTTGACTCCAATAATTATTCAAATATATATATTTAGATAAACTCTAGTCGTTGAAATCAATTCGCAACTATTTATTTAATTGTTCATATCGTGTTTATATATTTGAAGGGACCACGTTTTGTATAATATTTTGTCGTTTTTTTTTTTCAATTTTAAATTTGGACGGTTATCATTAAGTCAAATGGAGTGTAATTACTCTTAGCCTAGGTAATCACGTTTGAAAAGATTGATCAACTTAATGACCCAAAGTTACATCATTTTCATGCACCAACATTTTTGAAGCTTGTGCTTACTTTATTAGTTTGACATGCTTTTTACCAAGGAACGGAGTTAATGAAAATTAATGAGTATTAATTATATTATGCAGAATATTTGTAGTCATTGAAAGCATACATCAGATGATTTTTTTGAGTACAAATTTTTTTATTGATTTTTTATATTATTATCTGTTGGGTATTAAAAATAGATTGTATTGATATTTTAAATATCTTTTAATATATTTTAAAACGTTAAAATTAATAGTAGTCAGTGTATTATGAAAATACAGTAAAAAAAAAACAACACGTAAAAAATCAGCATAGAATTCAAATTTGTTTCTTTCATATAATAAGAAGTATCTTTGTTATATAATTAATATATATGGATATAAATATTATAAATTATCTTAGAGTAATAATAATAATAATAAATGCAAATAATTTATTGCAAAAGTAATATTAATGTAAATCCTTCTTAATATTTAATCCATGATCTTAAACAACATAATCAAGACAATGAAATATTTTCAGTTCTACAAATGTTGAACAAGAGTAAAAAAAATAATATTTATTATTAAACATACTGTAAAAATTGATGCATTTTATAAATGATTAATAAAAAACACTCAATACTTTTTAATTAGTAGTTTTAAGCCCATAGGAACTACGAACTACATTGAATTTTCTTGATTTTGACAACTACGAACTACATTGAATTTTCTTGATTTTGACAAAATATTTGTGAACTACTTTGATTTTTATTGCACAAAATAAATACATTTGTTTACAAGTATATATTGACATGTTTCAACATAAAAGAAAAGTGATTTTCCAAGTTTTTATATATTAATCTGTTATTTTCTTTGTAAAATAATTCATTAGCATGTAAGATCAAAATAAACAGAAAGTAACTCTTTTAGTATTTGCAAATTGCAGCCATATTTTTCCCTGCCATAGAGATAAAGAAAAAAAAATGATTTAAAATTGCAAGTGATGGACTAAATAGTGAATACAATAGGTAGCAACCAATGAGAAGATGACAAGGTTGGTGCATGAGGTTCAATAATACACACACTGTCAAAAGTTGATTACATGATGGGAGATGGACGGTGTGTGATGACTCTGCACAGGAGCATCAATTGAAGATGCAAACATGTGATAAAACAAAATGAACTCGCCACACGGCAGAGCGCCACGTGGCAGGCAATCAACGGCCAGTTTTGTCTGCACTGGCCATTTTGTCTTTTGCCTGGGCTCAAGTGCATGCCCACCTCAAACTTTGTTATAAGACATTTGCATTGAGATTCACATCACATGGTTCCACAAAAAACACAAAGAGAGAGAGAAAGAGAAAAAAAAAAAAAAAAAAAAAAGAAGATATCAAGTTATTAGCAACAAGGAGAGGCTACAATTGCTCTCAAATCCTCAAAAGGTTAAAATTCCATCACCCTTATCCTATCCTCTTCAACCCAAATTACAATATATCACTCACTTCTTCAAAACTTATGTTTCTTTCTTCTCACACTCTTTTCTCCACACTCTTCATTCTTCTTCTTCTTTATCAATCTTTATAACACCTTTTTTAGTATAAAATCTCCTTTTACCACCCAAAGTTTTGGATTGCTGATGAGTTTTCCAAACTAGTGCTCTCAACTTTCTATGCAAAAAAAAAAAAATTACCTTTTGTGTGTGTGGCAGTGTGCAGAAAAAATGCCTCCAAGATCAGGAAAAGGGAAATCAAATAAAGCAAAAGCAGAGAAGAAGAAAAAGGAAGAGAAAGGTGTTGTTTTTTGTGAACATCACCAGATTAGTGTGTGTATATATATATATTGGTGTAGATAATGGAACTGAAAAACTTTTCTGCAATGTCTGTTTGTTGTTGTTGTGTGTTTTCATTTTCAGCAGCAGCAGCACCTTCTCTTGTTGACATCAATGTGGTGACTCCATATGATACCCAAATTCTCTTGAAGGTATGTATATTATTTCACATTCTGAATCAGTTGTGTGTCAATTGAAGGGTTTAAAATTTCATTTTGTAATTGTGTATCATTGAAGGTTTTGTGTATTATTGGAGAATTTAGATTCTCGTTGTGTGTCATTTGACGAGTTTTACATCTCGCTAACGATTTGTGTGATGAAAATTTGCGAAAGGGTATCTCGACTGATAAGATACTCGATGTGAGGAAACTATTGGCTGTGAAGGTGGAGACATGCCATTTCACAAACTATTCTTTATCTCATGAGGTTGGCATTTAAATATTTTTGAAATTATTTATTTATTTATTTATTGAGTTAATATTTTATATTCCTGTGTGAAAAACCCTTCTCAATCTTTATTTATTTTTGTCTCACACATATACTCTGTTCCTTCCTTAGGGTAAAGGTCATAAATTAAATGACAGAGTGGAAATTGTTACCCTAAAGCCATGTCTTCTGAGAATGGTTGAAGGTAGGTGTACTCAACAACATGTTTCCCATTCATTATCAACTACAAATTGTGTCTCATGTGCTTCTGCATTTAGTTTACTCTACCATTTCTGGCTATTTTTGTTCACCACTTTAATCTACTTTCTTCTTTTTTAAGAAGAGGGTAATGAGTTTAATCAGAATTTGCACTGAAATTTCATTTATTTTTTAATTAAGACTCATCGAATGGCTGAAGGGGTAATTGCAAATTTCCATAATGGTGTTGAGTTGGGAGTTGTGAACTGGTTTTGCCATTAAGTTTTTAATCAATGCTTTTAATTTTTTTTTTTTTTTTTGTTTTTTTTTTTTTT